>Ga0207650_10000815_pt1 | contig 23934 bp, 17 predicted proteins | sample KBSS63metaG_FD_184325 | JGI IMG/M metagenome (GOLD analysis project Ga0207650, IMG submission 184325) | Switchgrass rhizosphere microbial communities from Kellogg Biological Station, Michigan, USA - KBS S6-3 metaG (SPAdes) (version 2) | ecosystem: Host-associated > Plants > Roots > Rhizosphere...
GCGAACCGCCGCCCGATCATCCGATGCGAACGCCCGACGACCGCCGCCAGGACGCCCCCGGCCGCCGCGACGGCGCCCCTCCCGATCCGCACGGCGCCCCCGGCGCACATCCCGCCGATCCCGGCTCGCACGGCGCGCCGCCCCCGCCGGCATCGCGTCCTCCCGCGCCGCCTCCCGGCGGCCATCACTAGATGTTGCCGCGTAAGCGGCGCGAAGGCCGCTGGAGGCGGCCCGTACGGTAGCCGGTGGTCCGAGCGAAGCGAGCGACCACCGGTTTCCGGCATGGCGTTGGTATCCGACCGCGGCAGCGGTCGCGGAGGGAATTCACGCCGCCTGGTATTTGATACGCGACCCCTGCCGGGGTCGGGAGAATCGCCACGATTGCGATTCCGGTGGTCGCTCGCTGACGCTCTGACCACCGGCTACCGTACGAGACGCCATCCGGCGTCGGACTCGGCGCGCTTCTCTCGCGCAATGCTGACCACGCCTCACTCCGCAACCTCTGTATAATCCTTCCCCTGTTTCCACGCATATGAGCGAGTCAGCCACGGCGGAAAACTCGGCCGTCCCGATGCCGCGTCTTGGGGTTCAGGCGGTTCTGCGCACGGACGTGGGATTGGTGCGCTCCGAGAATCAGGACTTCGGCACGTACACAACGCCGCGCGAGGAGAGTTCCAGCCATCCCGGCGGACGTCTTCTCGTCGTCGCCGACGGCATGGGTGGACATCGCGGCGGCGCCACGGCCTCCCGTCTCGCCGGCGAAACCGTCAAGGCGCAATACCTCGGCAGTGAGACTTACGACATCGCCCAGGCACTTCGCGAAGCGCTCACGCGCGCCAACGCGCGGATTTTCACCGAGGCGCAGGCGAATCCCGATTTGCGCGGGATGGGGACGACCACTTCCGCGCTCGTCGTCAAGAACAACCAGGCCTGGTTCGCGCACGTCGGCGACTCGCGCATCTACCTCGTGCGCGGCGACGAAATCCGGCAGATCACCGAGGACCATTCGCTGGTCGCGTCGATGGTGAGGGAAGGATTGCTGACGCCGAAGGAAGCGGAGACGCATCCGCGGCGCAACGTTCTGCAGCGTTCGATGGGAGTGGGCGAGGACGTCGAGATCGACGTCAGCGGCCCATTCGACGTCAAAGAGAACGACGTCTTCATCCTCTGCAGCGACGGATTGCACGGACTGGTCAAAGAGCCGGAGTTGAAAGAGATCGCCGCGCTGCCGATCGACCAGGCCGCGACCGAATATGTGAAGCGTGCGCTCTCGCGCGGCGCGCCGGACAACGTCACCGTCATCGTGGCGAAGATTGTTCGCATCGACGACATCGGCGCCGAGACGCTGGCTGATGCCGACGAAACGCTGGCCGATCATCCATTCGACGAGACGCAGCGCGACACCGCGCCGATCACTCCGATCACCGAGGAGCTTGCGGTCGGCGAAGAGACGCTCGATATGCCCGAGCAGCCGGATCGCATGGAAAAAACAGTCGAGACGCCGACGTTCCCACACGCGACGTCCGCGCCGCGCGGCTCCGTCGCCAAGTGGGTAGTCATCGCTGCGATCGTCCTCGGCGGTGCCGCCGGCGCGTGGTTTTACTGGAACCATCAACAAGGAATCGCCGCCACGACCACTTCACCCGCCCGGTAATCATGGCCTCCTCGCCCCGTCTCCTCTTCGGATTGTTGCTGCTCGCCGCGCTCGCATGCCGCGGCGAAGTCGCGCATCTCAATGAGGACGCGAAGATGGCCTATGGCGTCAAGCCGGCGGTCGTGCGCATCAGCGCATTCGCCACCGCGCAATTCCGCTACACGCCGGCGGCGATCAAGGACATCGGAGCGGCGATCAAGCGCGACGGCGTCGGATCCGGCCCTCAGCGGCTCGGCGACGGCAGCGAGCTCGCCGTGCCGACCGGCGCAGGCGGATCGGGCAGCGGATTCATCATCCATCCCGACGGCCTCGTGCTCACCAGCGGCCACGTCGTCGAACCGACGCGTAACGCCGATGCGCTCGATCGCGAACTCATGCGCAACGGCGCCATCTCGGCGTTGCTCAAACATTTCGCGACCGACGATCTCCGCCGGCTGCATCGCAGCGAAGCGCTGGAGCGCTACATCGCAGCGTTGGTGAACCAAAGCCGGCTGGACAATCGCGTCGTCACGAACGAGATCGAACTCTCCAACGGCGAGAAGCTGCCGTTCACGATCGACCGCTTCTCGCCCGCGCTGGCGCAGCGCGGCACCGACCTGGCGCTGCTGCGCGTCAATCACAAAAAACTTCCCGCACTGATCCTCGGCGACTCCGACTCCACGCGCGTCGGCGAGTCGATCTACGCGGTCGGCTATCCGGCCGTGGCCAGCAGCACCGACGACGTCATCGGCGGATGGCTTTCGCGCGACAGCGATCTCGAGGCCACGTTCAATCCCGGCATCATCACCGCCATCAAGCGCGACGTCACCAACACGCCAGTCTTTCAATCGAACGTCGCCATTTACCGCGGCAACTCCGGCGGACCGGCCATCAATCGCGGCGGCGAAGTGATCGGCATCTCCACCTGGGGCCGCAGCGACGCGGAAGCGATCAAGTTCCTGGTGCCGATCAACGTTGCGCGCAGTTTTCTGCGCGAAGCGAACGTGCCGGTCAACGTCGAAGGTGAATTCGATCAGCACTATCGCGCCTCGCTCGAGGCCGCGCAGGACGGCAAGTGGACCGTGGCTTCGACCGAACTGGCCAGCGCGAGCAGCATTTTTCCCAACTCGCCCGACGTCATGCGCTTCCGTCATGACACCGACCGCGCGCTGCAGTCGATGCCGCTCTGGCGCAAGCATCCAATCGCCACGGCCGGCGCGGGCGGTGCGGTCGCAGCGCTCCTGATCGGGCTGGCCATTCCGCGCGTGCGCCGTCCGCGTATCCCGCTGGACATGCTCAAGGTGACAACGGAGCGCGTCGTGTCGCCCGCCAGCGCGCCGCCCGGTGCGCCGCTGATGCTTGGCAAGTTCACCATCCTCAACGGCAGCCGCGCCGGCGAGCGGCTCGGGCTCGGCGGTTCGGGCATCCGCGTGGGACGGGAAGCGGCAATGTGTGAGATCGTATTGGAGAACCCCAAGGTCTCCCGGCTGCATGCAGAAGTCGTCTCGATCGACGGCAAAGTGCTGCTGATCGACCGGAATTCGTCGAACGGGACGTACGTCAACGACCAGAAGATCGACAAGCGGTTCCTCAAAGACGGCGACATCATCTACTTCGGCGGTCGCAACGCGGTTGCGGTCGCCTTCCATGCGTGAGGCATTGAAACGTGGCTGACAAGCGGTGTGAGAACGGGCATTTCATCGACGAGAGCTGGGACCTTTGTCCGTACTGCCCCGCGGAAAATGCCGAATCCGACGTCCCGGTCGTGCGTCCGACGCGATTCGGCGAACCTTCGCGTCCAGTGGCCGTTCCGCCGGAGCCGGTCCGCCGGCCGACCGCCGTTCCGCCGGCGACGATGAATCGCGAATCCGCCGTCGCACTGGCCGACCAGCCGGTCGAGCGCACCGTGGCCGTGCAGAAACTCGATCCGCTCGCGGCGCCGAAGCGCTACGTCGTCGGCTGGCTGATCGGACTGAATGGCGCCGCACGCGGCGAATCGTTTCCGGTCCGCATCGGCCGCAACGTTCTCGGGCGCGACCGCCGCTCCGACATCGTCGTCAACGACGACCAGGCATCGTCGCATCACGCCGATCTCGTGTTTCGCCCCGAGGAGAGACGGTTCATTCTGATGGACCACAACTCGACGAACGGGACGTACGTCAACGACGCCGAGATCGAGCCACGTCGCGATCTCGCGCCGAAAGACGTCGTCCGCGTCGGCTCGCACAAATACCTGTTCATGCCGCTCTGCGACGAAGGCTTCTACTGGGATGAAGAGGGCGCGCTGAAATGATCGGCAGCGTCGTCGGCAACTATCGCATCGAGCGCGAGCTCGGCGAAGGCGGCATGAGCCACGTCTACGTCGGACGGACCATGTCCCGCACCGAGATTCTGCCGGCCGACTACACCGTCGTCCTCAAAGTCATGAGCGAGGAGCTGGCCGGCGAAGTCACTGCCCGCAAACGCTTCGTCAAGGAAGCGCACATCCTCGAAAAGCTGCGCCACCGCTACATCACCCGCTTCTACGAATTCATCAACAACGCCGACCACGCCGTGCTGGTGATGGAGCTCGTGGAAGGAACGCCGGTCGACCTTTTGCTCACCGAGCGCGGCGCGCTGCCGATCGCCGACGCCATTAGCACCGCGCAGTGCCTGCTCGAAGCGCTCGTCTACGCGCATGGCAAAGGCATCGTCCATCGCGACATCAAGCCGGCCAACCTGATCCGCGAAAGTGCCGCGGGCGGCGTCGTCAAAGTGACCGACTTCGGCATCGCCAAGATCAAAGAAGGCGGTGCCGGCAGCAGCCAGACCGTCCTGACGAAATCCGGCTTCCTCCTCGGCACGCCGCATTACATGTCGCCCGAGCAGATCCGCGAGCCGAAGGATGCCGGCGCCAAGAGCGACGTCTACTCCGCAGGCGTCGTGCTCTACGAGATGCTCACCGGCGCGCTGCCGTTCAACAGCCGCTCGCTGCCGAAACTGATCGACGCGATCTACCGCGGCGAAAAACAGCCGCCGCGCGCCTTCCGTCCCGAGATCGATGCCGAGCTCGAAGCGATCGTGCTGCGCGCCATGCACCCGCGCATGGATCAGCGCTACGAAACCGCGCGCCAGTTTTTCGAGGCGCTCGAGGAGTACAACCTCCGCCCCGGCTACACGCCGACCATGCGTCCCATTCCGGCAGCGACGCCTCCGCCGGGCGCGCCGCAGCATTGGCAACTCGTGCATGTGAAAGCCGAAGCAAACGAGAAGCATCCGCTGAGCGGCGACAGCATCATGGTCGGCCGCGATCGCACCTGTTCGGTCGTGCTCGCGCATCCGGCCGTCTCCCGCCGCCACGCCCGCATCACCATGGCCGGCGGCTCGCTCACGCTCGAAGATCTGAAGTCCGCCAACGGAACGTATGTAAACAACACCCGCGTCGAAAAGACCGTATTGAAGCCGGGAGACGTCGTGCGCTTCGGCGCCGATCCGGCCTGCAGTTATGTATTGAAAGACCATTGAGAACGGGGTGTGGGGAGTGGGGTGTGGGAGAACACAACGCTGGTTAATCCGGTACAAGCGTTTTTCTCCCACACCCCACTCCCTACTCCCCACCCCCCAAACCGGAGCACACATGACCCAGATCAACTGCCTCCGCTGTAAACAGCCGATCGATTCGAGCCTCGAACAGTGCCCCGCCTGCGGCGAGCGGGTCACCGTGTTCCAGCGCACGTATTCGTCGAAGCTCCTCGACGGCAAGTACCAGATCATCGACCGCCTCGGCATCGGCGGCATGGGCGAGATCTTCAAAGTCCGCCACATCCATCTCAACGAACTTCGCGTCATCAAGATCATGCGGCCGAACGTCGCCGCCGACGATCAGGGCATGCAGCGCTTCCTCCAGGAGGCGCGCACGTCGACGATGATCAAGCACAAGAACCTGGCGATGCTCTACGACTTCGCCCAGCTCGACGACGGCTCCTACTACATGGTCTGGGAGTTCATCGACGGCACCAACATTCAGAAGTGGATCGGGCAGAACGGCGCGATGCCGGCGCGCCTGGCCATCGAGATCGCCGTGCAGGCACTGAGCGGACTCGATCATCTCCATTCGATGGGGCTGATCCATCGCGACATCTCGCCCGAGAACATCATGCTGTCGCAGGACCACCACGGAAAACTGCTGGTCAAGGTCATCGACTTCGGCATCGCCAAGCAGCTCGCCGAAGGCGAAGGCAGCCAGGGCCTCACCCAGACCGGCATGTTCCTCGGCAAATTGAAATACGCGTCGCCCGAACAGGCCGGATTTCTGAAAGAGGGCGAGCATCTCGATCCGCGCTCTGACCTCTACTCCTTCGGCATCGTCATGTACGAGATGCTGGCCGGCCGCGCGCCGTTCCAGGCCACCAACCCGCACGGCTACATCCTCAAACACGTCACCGAGAAGCCGTTGCCGATTCACGATTTGAATCCGGCCGTGAAAGTGCCGCCGCAGCTCGAGTCGGTGATCATGAAGTCGCTCGAGAAGAGCCGCGACAATCGCTATGCGACCGCCGCCGATTTCGAGCACGCCCTCGAAGCGATCCGCAACACCGTTCCGCCCGATCAGAAATACGGACTCGGCGAGCGGATGATCACGCTCTCCGGCGCGCAGACGCTGGCCGAGCTGCCGAAGTTCACGGCCTCCGGTCCCAACGCAACGTACGGCGGCCAGCAGGCTACGCAGCAGACGATGACCGGCCAGCCGACGCAGTCCGAGCCGTCGATGACGCCGCCGCGCACCGGCCCCACCGGAACGAAGATCGGCAGCGATGAAGCGACGGTGATGGAGCGCAACCTCGGCCCGACAGGGACGATGCCCGGCCCGCAGCCGACGCGCGCCGGCAGCGACGAGGCCACGATGATGGAGCGCATCGCCTCCACCGCCGCGCCGACCGCCGCCGAACAGAAATGGAGCGGCCCCGGAGCCGCCGAAGCGACGATGATCGAGCGTCAGGTTTCGCCATCATCGTTCGCGGCGAAAAAGTCGAACACCGGAATGATGATCGGCATCGCCGCCGCACTCGTCATCGTCCTCGGCGGCGCCGCGTTCTGGTGGAAGAGCCGTCAACCCTCAACGCCGGTCGCGCAGGTCAGCACCACCGTCGTCACGACGACCGCGCCGACAACATCCGCGCCGATTCCGGCTGGGAAGGGCGTCCTCCTGCTCTCCGCATCGCCGTGGGGCGAGCTCGATAAGATCGTCGACGACAAAGGGAAGCCGATCGACATCACCGACGAAGACAAATCGACGCCGACGAGCATCCAACTCGATCCCGGCAAGTACACGGTCACGATGTCCAATCCCAACGGCAAGTCGCAGACGATGAATATCACCGTCGAAGCGGGGCAGCATGTAAAGAGACGATTCGATTTCGAGCCAGTGAATTTCGACGAGCTCGAGAAGGAAGTCGCGAAACCATGAAATCGGCGCGCAGCGTCACGATCGGATTGACACTCCTCCTCGCCGCCAGCGCGGCGTTCGCGTCGTGGTACGACGACTACGACGATGGTCTCAAAGCGGCGCGCAACGGCCAGTGGTCCGCCGTCATCCAGAAGATGACCGCCGCCATCAACGGCAACCCGAAAGAGAACGACAAGGCCCGCACCTACGGCGCGATCTTCATCAACTATCACCCGTACTACTACCGCGCCATCGCGTACCTGAACACCGGCAAGTACGAACAGGCCATCAGCGACTTCGAAAAGGCTTCCGGCCCCGGCGAAGAAAACCTCGGCTCGATCGAAACGCTGATGTCGCGCGCGAAAGGGAAGCTCGCGCAGTCCAGCGCGCCGCCGCCCGAGCCGCAACCGCCCGCACCGCAACCACAGCCGCGCGTGGTGCCGACGCCCGTGCCCGTTCCGGTGCAGCCGGCCGCGCCGGTGATCGATCCCGCGCTACGCCAGCGCGTCAACGCGGAAATCAACCAGGCCAAAACGCGTCTCGCCGCCGCCATGCAGCGCAAAGCCGGCAACACGCCGCAATACGCGCAAGCGACGCAGGCGCTGACCGACGCTCTCACGAAGAGCGCCGGCGCGCGATCCAACGACGACCTGAACGCCGCCATCGCTTCCGCCCAAAACGCCGCCACGATCGCCGACCTCGCGCCCGCTCCCGGCGCTCCCGCCCCGCCGCCGACGGCCATCCCGACGCGTCCGACGCAAGCCAGCAACGTCGTCCTGGCCGACTCCACACGCCGCGTTCGCGACGCTCTCGAAAGTTACTTCAGCGGCGAGTTCGAAGACGCCACGAAGAAGTTCACCACCCTCGCGCACGACATGCCGACGAACGGCTACATCTGGGCCTTTCTCGGCGCCTCCCAATACTCGCAATACGCCTTCGAAGCCGACGACAGCTTCAAAGACGAAGCGATGAAGTCCTTCCGCAAAGCCAAATCGCTCCGCAAATGGAACGGCGGCCTACCGCCGAAGTACTTTTCGAGAAGGATCCGGAAGGTCTTCGACAGCGCGAGTTAGTGTCGCGATCGTCGGAACCGTGCTCGCGCTGACATTGACGTTAAACGCGGCTACGTTCAGTGCTCGTGCCGTTGTCGACGTAACGCCGAACCGTCGCCGGATGGCGACTCGTACGGTAGCCGGTGGTCGCGCGCGAAGCGCGAGACCACCGGAAATACGACGCGTCCCGATTTTCCGACCGCGGCAGCGGTCGCGGAGGGAATTCACGCCGCTTGGTATTTTGATACGCGACCCCCGTCCGGGGTCGATGACCCATTCGCGATTGAATCCGGTGGTCGCTCGCTGACGCTCGGACCACCGGCTACCGTACGTGTCGCCATCCGGCGACGGGTTCGCGTGGAGTCAAAGGCAGCGCGAGCACGACTAACGCAAATGCGGCCCGGCGTGGCCGGGCCGCACTGCGCGAATCAACGTCTTCTAATTGCTGGAACCGGACGTGCTCGATCCGCCGGTGGCGTTGCCGATCGCGCTCGTCGCGGCGCTGGCCGCGTTCGAGGCGGCGCTGGCGATGTCCGAGGCCGTGTCTTTCACGGTGCTGACGACCTTGCTGATCACGCTGCGCGCGCTGGAGATCGGACCGCCCTTCTTCGAAGAGCTGCGCTTCTTCGACGGGGCCTTCTTGGAAGGCGCTTTCTTCGAAGGAGCTTTCTTCGATGCGGCTTTCTTTGCAGGAGCCTTCTTCGAAGCTTTCTTCGACGGAGCTTTCTTCGATGAGGCCGAAGCCTTCTTCGACGGCGCCTTCTTCGAAGCCTTCTTGCTCGCGCCCTTCTTCGAAGACGACTTCTTCGCGGCCGACTTCTTGGAGGACTTCTTCGATGCGGACTTCTTCGACGACGACTTCTTGGCAGATGCTTTCTTCGACGACTTCTTCGCGGACTTCTTCTTGGCAGCCATGGATCTTTCTCCTATTCAAAACCAGGTCGGTGGGGAGCCGTACGTTGTTCGAAAGAAAAAAATTTGTGCTGCGTGGCAACCGCGTTGCACGAATTTCAATGTAGACGAAGATGTCACGATTGTCACGCATGCAACGGCATCCGCGATGGCTTGCAGCCATCGCAATCATCGTCTTCGTCATCGGCGAAGCGTTTTGCATCTACCTCTTCATCCTCAATCGCCGGCTCACGCGCGAGCTCGTGAACCATTCCTGGCGTGCGCCGACGCTCATCGTCTCCGCCGCGCGCAGTTCGCCGGTGCGCGTAGCCACGCTCTACGGCGTCGACTGGCGCATCACGCCGCCGGTCACGCTGCAGTCGATTCCGGCGCATGTTTCCAACGCCTTCCTCGCCGCGGAGGACGTCCGCTTTCATCACCACATCGGCATCGACCCGATCGGCATGACGCGCGCGCTCTTCACGAATCTGCGCGCGCACGGCATCGCCGCGGGCGGTTCGACGATCGATCAGCAGATCATCAAGACGCGCTTTCTCTCGCAGGAGCGGACGTGGCGCCGCAAGATCACCGAGATCCTCCTGGCCATGTTGCTCGACGCGCGCATGCCTAAGAACGAGATCCTCGAGGTCTATCTCAACGACGTCTACCTCGGACACAACAACGGCAAGCCGGTGCTCGGCATCGACGAAGCGGCGCGGCTCTATTTCAACAAGCGTCCCTCGGAATTGCGCGTCGACGAGGCAGCCGTCCTGGCAGGGATGATCCGCGCACCGAATCGCGACACGCCTGAGAAGCGGCCCGACATCGCCCGCGCGCGCCGCGACGCCATCCTCGCCGTCATGCTTGATCACGACTGGATCACGGAGGCGCAGTTCGCCGCGGCGAAGAAGCGCGACGTCGAATTCACCGGCGGCACGATCCCGCAGGCTCCGTATCCGTTTTATTTGCGCGCCCTTCGCGGCGAGATCGTCAAGGAAGTCGGCATCCGATCCGTCATCGAAGGCGCGCTCACGATCGTCTGCGAAATGGATCCCGACGCACAGCGCAACGCCGAGCGCGTCGCTTCGCACGCGCCGGCGCAGCTCGAAGCGACGCACGCCTGGCTTCGCGCGCAGGCGCGGAGCGAGCCGCTGCAGGTGGCGCTGCTCTCCGTCGATCCGCGCAACGGCGGCATTCGCGCGCTGGTCGGCGGCAGCGACTACAACGTCTCGCCATTCGACCGCACCACGGCCATGCGCCGCCAGCCGGGATCGGCGTTCAAAACGTTCGCCTATCTCGCCGCGATCGCGTCGAAGAAAGCGAATACCGCGACGCTGCTGCTCGACGCGCCCATCAGTATCGCCGTGAATGGAAACGAAACGTGGCAGCCGCACAACTACGATGATCGATACCGCGGACGGGTTACGTTACGCGAATCGTTCGAACATTCGTTGAACGTTCCGACGGTTCGGTTGTCCGAGGATGTCGGCGTGTCGAAGGTGGTGAACGTCGCGGAGAAATTCGGATTCGACGAACACTTCGCACGCATCCCCGCGCTGCCGCTCGGCGTGACCGAAGTTTCCATGCGTGAGCTCACCGCCGCGTACACGCCCTTTCCGAACCTCGGCATCCGCGTCGAGCCGTTCCTGCTTCGCGAAGTGCGCGACGGCCGAGGCAAGACGCTTTACGCGCACGACCTCGAACAGAAACGTGTGGCCAACGCTGATTCGACCTACATCCTGCACACGCTCCTGCGCGGCGTCGTACAGCGCGGAACGGCCTCACGCCTGAAACGCTATGGACTCGGATACGTCGCCGGAAAAACCGGAACGACCAGCGATTACCGCGACGCGTGGTTCGTCGGCTACACCTCGGACATGGTCACCAGCGTCTGGGTCGGTTTCGATCACGGCGAGCCGCTGCGGCTGTCGTCGGGCGAAGCAGCCATCCCGATCTGGGGCGCGTACATGAGCGCCATCCCGCATTCGCACGGCGAGCCGCGTCCGCCGAAAGGCGTGACGTTCCGCGACATCGATCCGGAGACCGGCATGCTCTGGCAGGACGGCTGTCCCGGTCCGATTCGCGAAGTCTTCCTCGACGGCACCGCGCCCACGCACAAATGTCCGGCCGGCTTCTTCGGCAACATCGTCCGCCACGTCTTCTTCGACCGCGACAACTTCGACGAGCCCGCGGCGATCACGTTCGAACAGTTCCGCAAATGGGCCAACGACGTCGACCGCAGCCGGCAGGAGGTGGAAGGAACCCTGGGACGGCTGAAGAGAATCTTCCGCAATTAGGGCGACGAACGAACGGCCTAATGGTGGACGGCGTGTGGGCGCGCGGGTGCGATCGGGATGTAGCTCCACCACGTCGCCCAGCGGTCGAAACTCGCTGACAGCGGCGTGTTCGCGTACTCCTGGACCGTCCAGAAACTCGTGTCGTCGAGCGGATCGACGACTGCAGTCGAGAAGTCGCCCCATCGCCCGCGCTTGAACGGTGCCTCGCCGGCCTTGAGAAACACGGAGGCGCTGAGGTTGCCGGCTGGATCGATATAGCTGTACGCCGCCGAGGGGTAGATCGTAGATCCCATTACCGAGTAGCCGACGAGCGCTGCTCCGCGGCTGTTCACCGCGAGCGACGGATAGGCCACCGCGAGATTGGGCGGCTGTATGACGTACGTGGCTGCCGTCGAATCTGTGATCTTCCAGACCCGCGCGGCGTACGGGAACAACTCCTCCACGATCCAGATCGCGTTATTGCGCACGACAGCGCTCATCACAGACGGAAACCCGCAGTCCAACGTGAAGTTTGTCCCGAGTTGCACGCACGGATTCGAAGACACGGAAGGTGTCGACCTGTAGGTCCGCGAATTGACGATGGAGCCAAGACCAGGCGGCATCTCGAAGATCTGAATGCCGTCCTGCTGCACCTGGTGGGTGAAGCGTAGCGTCGAATCTCTCGATGTGATCGGCATCAGATCGATTGAGTACGACAACGACACCGCCGTGACCGTGAGTGGGGCAGTCGAAAACGCCACGCTCTTCGGCATCGTGAAAACGCTCGTTGCCACGGACAAGTTGCCGCTCCAGGTATTCGTGGTGACGACGATCTGATCTGCGGTGAAACCGAGGTGCGTAATGTCGCCGTCGAGTGTTCCGGTTGAATCGACCGGCAGTCGGAAACGGCGCCAGAGACCGCCCGGATCGCCACTCATGCTGAAGGCGATGAAAAGTACGCCATTCGCCATCTCGGGAACGTCGTCGCCGAGCATCACCATCACCCAGCGGTCACTTGCCGCGTCGTACCCCACGCGTGGGTCGTAGAGAAACTTGCCAGTCTGCGTCGGGTCGTGCCAGAACTGCGCGGACGAAATGAGCCCGAGGACGTGGCCGGAGCGGTCTTGTGCAACGACTGCATCGTTGAATGCGCCGACTACGTGCTGCGGGCCGACGGCGCCGCTGGTGTCAGGAGGATCCAATGCGGTTGCGGCGCTCTCGCCGGGAAGCGGATCGGTGACCGCCTGAAATCCTCTGGCGATCAGCGGTGGCGCCACCTCCGCCTTAGGCGCGATGACGAGTGACGCCCCGATGGCTTTCGTCCGATCGACGCCGAGTGTTGCAGGCGTGTGCGGGTGTTCACGATGCTCGCCCGCGGCTCGGACGACGGCCACTCGCCCGAGCTCGTCGAGGGTGGCAGGAGCCATCTCGATCGCATGCACTTCGTGCGATTCGGTGATGACCTGCTGCGCTGAGGCAGGCAAGGCGATAGCGAGCAGCAGAAAGAGCAGGCGGGGAAGAGGTCTCATTGGGTTTCCGCAGTATACGAGCTGGGTTTGACAAATAATCCCGCACCGCCTACATTCGCCACTCGCTGGATTGATTTGGGGTCGCTTGCAACCAGGGTAAAAAAAGCTAAATAGCCGGCAAGTTCGAATTCGTTTTTCGATTGGCCCCACGTCGAATCCGGCGCGGGGCTTTTTACTTATGCGCGACTTCATTCAGGCAATCGCTGACGAACACGTCTATCTCTTCGACGGCGCGATGGGGACGATGCTCTATGCCAAGGGCGTCTTCATCAACAAGTGCTACGACGAGCTGAATCTTCGCAATCCGGAGATCGTGCTCGAAGTGCACAAGCAGTACGTGCGCGCCGGCGCGGAGATCATCGAGACCAACACCTACGGCGCGAACCGCATCAAGCTGCGCAGCTTCGGCATCGAGGACGAGCTGCGCGCCATCAACGAGCGCGGCGCAGCGCTGGCGCGCGAGGCGGCGGGCGACTCCGTCTTCGTCGCCGGCGCCATCGGTCCGCTCGGCATTCGCATCGAGCCGTATGGACCGACGTCGCTGGCCGAGGCGCGGGAGTATTTTCGCGAGCAGGCGAGCGCGTTGCGCGATGCCGGCGTCGACCTCTTCGTGCTGGAGACGATGTCGAACATCGCCGAGATCGAGCAGGGAATCCTGGCCATCCGCGACATCTGCTCGCTGCCGGTCGTGGCGCAGATGACCATCGGTAACGACGGCCGCACGATCTACGGCGACGTCCCGCGCACGATCGCGCAGCGGCTCGATCTGGCCGGCGCCGACGTCATCGGCCTCAATTGCTCCGTCGGCCCGGACGTCATGCTCGACGCCATCGAGGAGATCACCGCCGTCACGGCGAAGAAGATTTCCGCGCAGCCGAACGCCGGACTCCCTCGGGAAGTTAACGGCCGCCAGATGTACATGGCCTCGCCCGACTACATGGCCAAGTACGCCAAGCGACTGATCCACAAAGGCGTGAAGTTCCTCGGCGGTTGCTGCGGCACCACGCCCGAGCACATCAAGATCATGGCCGACGCCGTGCGGCCGCTCTCGCCGCGCCGCTCGTTCGTGGTCGTCGAGCGCGAAGCCGATGCGAAACACAGCGACTCGAAAGAGTCGGTGCCGATGGCGTCGCGCTCGAACTGGGGCAAGCGCATCGCTGCCGGCGAATTCGTGACCACGATCGAGATCACGCCGCCGAAGGGACCGAATCCGGACAAGATGATCGAGTCGGTGCGCACGATCAAAGCGGCCGGCGTCGATGCCGTCAACGTTCCCGACGGTCCACGCGCGCAGAACCGCATGGGCGCGATCGCGGTCGCGGTACTGCTGCAACAGCGCGTCGGAATCGAGACCGTCCTCCACTACTGCTGCCGCGACCGCAATCTCCTCGGCATGCACTCCGACCTGCTCGGCTGCGCGGCCCTCGGCCTCCGCAATCTGCTGCTCATTACCGGCGATCCTCCGAAGATGGGTCCGTATCCCGACGCCACCGCGGTCTTCGACATCGATTCGATCGGCCTGACGAACATGGCCAACCTGATGAACCACGGGCTCGACCTCGGCGGCAATCCATTCGGCGAACCGACGCAATTCACGATCGGCGTCGGCGTCAATCCCGGCCACATGGACCTCGATTACGAACTCCGCCGCCTCGACTGGAAAGTGAAGGCAGGCGCCGAATACTGCATCACGCAGCCGGTCTTCGACGTGGCCGTGCTGGAGCGATTCCTCGCGCAGATCGGCGACATGCACCTTCCCGTCGTCGCCGGAATCTGGCCGCTGCTCTCGTATCGCAACGCACAGTTCATGAACAACGAAGTGCCGGGCGTGTCGGTGACCGACGAAGTCATGGAACGGATGCGCATCGCCAGCGAAAAGAGCAAAGAGCACGGATTGCGCGAAGGCATCGCCATCGCCCGCGAAACGCTCGAACGAGTCCGCGACCGCGTAGCGGGCGTGCAGGTGTCCGCACCGCTAGGGCGCGTCGATCTCGCGTTGCAGGTGTTCGAAGGGCTCGTGGAAAATCGCGCGACAGGTGGGTGAGGCAAACGAAGCGCGAGAAGAAGTGTGACGTCGGTTTCGACCGAAACACTTTGGAGTGCGGTGGCGACCGAGCCACCGCTTTGGGAGGGCGGTGGAATCGTGACTGCGCGCAGCGTGCGATGCTTGCTCCGGTCTCGCGGCGTCGACGTCCCCCTCCCTCCCAAAGCGGTGGCTCGGTCGCCACCGCACTCCAAAGCTTCGCGAAATATGCCGCGAGTCGCGCAAGCATCAAACGTCGCGTTCACTCAGATGTCCACTCTTCACTCCGTCGCTGTCGCCTGCGGCGAGTTTACGATCCACACCGTCTTCACGTTCACGAACTCGCGGATTCCGTAGACGCCGAGCTCGCGGCCGAAGCCGGAGTGTTTGGTGCCGCCGAAGGGCACGCGGGGATCCGACGCGACCATGGCGTTGATGAAGACCTGGCCGGTTTCGATGCCGTCGATGAAGCGGTCCATTTCCGCGCGGTCGTTCGTCCAGACGGAGGAGCCGAGGCCGAAGGGGGAATCGTTGGCGATCGCGATCGCATCGTTAATGGTTGCGACGCGGAAGATCGACGCGACCGGACCGAACGTCTCCTCACGAGCCGCCGGCGCAGACGACGGGATGCGTGTCAGCACCGTCGGCGCGTAGTAGTTGCCGTTGCGTTTTCCGCCGGTGAGAAGCGTCGCGCCGGCGGCGACGGAATCGCGGACCTGCTTCTCGATGTCGTCGGCGATCTGCGGCGTGGCCAGCGGACCGACGTCGTTCGATTCGTCGAGCGGATCGCCGACTTTCAATGCCTCCATCGCCGCGACGAAACGTTTCTCGAAATCGTCCGCGATCGATTCGTGCACGATGAAGCGCTTCGCGGCGATGCACGACTGACCATTGTTGACGATGCGCGCTTTCACCGCCGTGGAAACGGCCTCGGAAAGATTCGCGGACGGCATCACGATGAAGGGATCGCTGCCGCCGAGCTCCAGCACCGCTTTCTTGATGTGCTTCGCCGCGATCGAGGCCACGCTCGCGCCGGCCGGCTCGCTGCCGGTCAGCGTCACGGCCTTGATCCGCTCGTCGGCGATCACGCGCTCGACCTGATCGGACGCGATCAACAGCGTCTGAAACTCGTAGTCGGCGAAGCCGGCATCGCGGAAGACTTCCTCGATCGCCAGCGCGCACTGCGGCACGTTCGAGGCGTGCTTCAGCACCGCCACATTTCCCGCCATCAGCGCCGGCGCAGCGAAACGGAAAACCTGCCAGAACGGAAAGTTCCACGGCATCACCGCGAGGATCGTTCCCATCGGCTCGTAACGGATGAACGTCTCCTTCGCGTCGGTCTTGACCGGCTCGTCGGCCAGAAACGACTCCGCGTGTTCGGCGTAGTAGCGGCAGTTCGTCGCGCACTTCACCGCTTCGGCGATTGCGGCTTTGACCGGCTTACCCATCTCCGTCGTCATGAGCCGCCCCAGCTCCTTCTGACGCTCTTCGAGGATCTCCGCCGCTCGCCGCATGCGCGACGCGCGCTCGCGAAAACTGCGCGAACGATTGACATGAAACGCACTCACGGAGCGCCTCAACGTCGCGTCGATTGCGGCATCATCGAGCGCTTCAAACGTGCGGATCGTCTCGCCAGTGGCCGGATTTACGGATGCAATCGCCATCGTCGGAAACCTCTGTTATCCTCGGCCGAATTCGTCCTTAATGCAGTTCAAATTAACCCTCATGCAAGGAGTGCTCATGAGCCAGTCGAAGCATATTCGCTTCCTGTTTGCGATAGCTCTGCTCATCGCAATCGTCCCGTTTTCCGCCTTTGCGCAGAGCAGTAACGGTTCCATCTCCGGGGCCGCGACCGACGACAGCGGCGCGTTTCTGCCGGGCGTCACTATCACCGCGGTCAACATCGCCACCGGCCTGTCGCGCACGAGCGTGACGAACTCCGCCGGACACTTCGAGATCCCGCTGCTGCCGCCCGGCACCTACTCCGTGTCGAGCGAGCTGTCGGGGTTCCAGCCGACGAAGTACGACCGCATCGTGGTCAACGTCGGCAGCGACTCGACGGTCAACTTCAAGCTGAAGCAGGGCGTCTCGGAAAGCGTCACCGTCACCGCGGCCGCGCCGCTGGTCGATACGACCAAGTCTGAGGTCAGCTCGGTGGTCGGCGAGAAAGCGATTGAAAATCTGCCGACGAACGGCCGCAACTTCATCGACTTCGTGCTGACCACGCCCGGCGTCGTGCGCGACGTCCGGCTCGGCGACATCAGCTTCGCCGGCCAGCGCGGCACGCTCAACTCGCTCGTCATCGACGGCGCGAACAACGACAACACCTTCTTCGGCCAGGCTCTCGGCCGCACCGGTTCCGGCCGCGCGCCGTACCAGTTTTCGCAGGACGCGGTGAAAGAGTTCCAGGTCAACACGAACGCCTACTCCGCCGAGTACGGCCGCGCCGGCGGCGCCGTCATCAACGTCGTCACCAAGTCGGGCACGAACGAGTTTCACGGCACCGCGTTCGACTTCCTGCGCGACCGCCGCTACAACGCCAACGACTACATCAACACGATCCAGACGCCGCCGCGCGTGAAGGGGCCGTATCACTTCGACCAGTACGGCTTCTCCCTCGGCGGGCCGATCGTCCAGGAGAAGCACTTCTTCTTCGCCAACTACGACGCGCAGCGCAACTCCATCGACAACCCGATCCTGCTCGGCGTCGCGGCGTCGCAGGTGCCGGCCGATGCGGCATCGCAGGCCGGCTATCAAAAGGTGCTGGCGCAGGCAGGTACGTATCAGAAGACGCAGAACCAGGACGTCTTCCTGCTCAAGACCGATCACGAACTGCTCGCGAACGATCATCTTTCGCTGCGCTACAACCGCCAGAAATTCACCGGCGGCAATTTCGAGAACGGCAACAACCAGAACGCGCTCGGACACACCGGCGACTCGCTCGTGCAGACCGACACGTTCTCTCTTTCGAATTCGACGATCATCAGCAACTCGCTCTTCAACGAAATCCGCGGCCAGTACGCGAAAGACAGCGAGCCGGGCAAAGCGAACAGCTCCGATCCGGAAGCGCAGATCAACCAGAACACGATCCGCGTCATCAACATCGGCCGCAACACGTTCAGCCCGCGCGAGACGACGATCAAGCGCCACCAGATCGCCGACACGCTGACCGACGTCATCGGCCGCCACGCCGTCAAAGTCGGATTCGACGTCAATCAGGACAAGATCCTCAACTACTTCCCCGGCAACTTCTTCGGCTCGTACAGCTTCGCCAGCCTGGCCGATTTTCAGAACGGCAAGGCCTCGAGCTATCTGCAGGCGTTCGCCGGCCCGAATACGAGCGGACCGATCACGCATCCGAACATGACCGAGTACGCCGCCTTCGTGCATGACGAATGGCAGGTCAATCCGCAGCTCACGGTCAACGCTGGTCTTCGCTACGACTTCCAGAAAATCGCGCAGCCGTCGGTGCGGAATCCGGATGCGCAGCTCGCCGCGGCCGGCATCAACACCGCCGAGGTTCCGGAGGATCACAACAACATCGCGCCGAGGCTTGGGTTCGCGTGGACGCCGAACACCGCCAACCGCACCGTGGTCCGCGGCGGCTACGGAATCTTCTACGGCCGCACGCCGGCGATCATGATCGGCACCGCGCATTCGAACAACGGCATCAACGTACAGACGCTGAGCTTCAGCGGCGCGCTCATTCCGACGTATCCGGCCATCTACACGTCGATTCCGACCGGCGTCACGCTGCCGAAGCCGACCATCTTCGCCTTCGATCCGAACTTCCAGAATCCGAAAGTGCAGCAGGGCAGTCTCGGCGTCGAGCGCGGTCTGACGAACGACCTCGCCGTCTCGGTGACCTACCAGTACGTGAAGGGTTCCGATCTTCCGCGCACGATCGACATCAACGTTTCGAATCCCGTCACGGTCACCGTTCCGATCGTCAGCGCCGCCACCGGCGCGTCGCTCGGCAATGCCAGCTTCACGCGCTACACGGGCCGTCCGTTCACGAACTTCGCGCGCATCCTGCAGTTCCAGTCGAGCGCGAGCTCGCAATACAACGGTCTGACGGTCGACCTGCAGAAGCGCTTCTCCAACAACTGGCAGATGCGCCTCGCCTACACGTATTCGAAGGTGCGCGACGACAAGCCCGACGCCACCGCCGTCGTGCCGGGCACCGATGACGCGAAATTCGCGCAGGACCCGCTCAACCTGCACGGCGATTGGGCGCCCGGCGACAACGACGTGCCGAACCGCGTCGTCCTCAGCGGCGTCTGGAGCCTCGACTCGTATTCGCAGCACATGGGCGGAATCAGCCGCGCCATCTTCGGCGGCTGGACGATCAGCGGCATCGCAAGCTGGCAGACCGGCCAGCCGTACTCCGCCGTCGCCAGCACGGATCTCAACAACGACGGCAACGCGCGCAACGACCGCGCGCCCGGCTTCGCGCGCAATTCGTTCCGCCTGCCGAGCCAGTTCTCGGTTGATCCGCGCGTGACGAAGGAAATCGGCCTCTTCGCCGGCGTGCGCGTCCAGCTCATCGCCGAAGCGTTCAACCTGCTCAACCGCAGCAACGTGAACGGCGTCCGCAACACGTACTACGCCGTCACGAGCACCGCCGGCGTGCCGTCGAAGCTCACGCTCCAGGATGCCGCGACGCCGTTCGGCCTCCCGACCAGCTCCTTCGGCCCGCGCATTCTGCAATTCGCGGCTAAAGTAACGTTCTAAAGGTTGTCACGCGGAGACGCGGAGGATGTTTCTCCGCGCTCTCCGCGCGTAGAGCGTTCTCATGGCATCGCCGCGCGTACGAATCGTCGTCATCCCGATCGTCATCGCCATCGCCGCAACCGCGGCGTTCCTCTACTACCGCAGCACGCGCCGGCCGCAGGAAGTCGTCCTCAGCGGAACGCTCGAGGCGCGGACGGTCAACGTCGGATCGCTCGTCGGCGGGCGCGTCACGAAGACGCTCATCGATGAAGGGATGCACGTCGTCATCGGCCAACTGCTGGTGACGCTCGAGACCGAGACCATCGACCGCCAGATCAGCGAACAGCGCGCCGCGATCGCCGCCGCGCAGGCTGCGCTCGCGAAAGCGATCGCCGGTCCGCGGCAGGAGGAAATCGCGAAAGCGACCGCCGTCGCCATGAACAACGAAATCGAGCGCCGGCGGCAGCAGTACCTCTTCAAATACGGCATCGTCGCGAAAGAGCTGGCCGAGGAGGCCGCGACGAAGGCGAAAACCTCGGCGGAGGATCTGCGCATCCTGCAGAAAGGAACGCGCAAGGAAGACATCGACGCCGCGCGGGCCGACGTCGAAGCGCAGCAGCGGAAACTCGAAACGCTGATGAAGCAGCGCGAGGAGACCAACGTCGTTTCGACGGTCAACGGCGTCGTGCAGTCGTTCGGATTGCGCGCCGGCGACATCGTCGCGCCGAATCAGACCGTCGCCGAAATCCTCGAGTCGAGCCAACTGTGGGTACGCGTGTACGTTCCCGAAACGGAGCTGGGATTGATCGCCGTCGGCCAGCCGGTGCGTGTCCACATCGACACCTATCCGAACGAAACGTTCGCCGGACACATCGCCTCCGTCAGCAGCCAGGGCGAATACACGCCGCGCAACGTGCAGACGCGCGCGCAACGCGCCGAGCAGGTCTTCGGCGTCAAAGTGCTCGTCGATCCGAATGCAAAACTCAAAGCCGGCATGGCCGCTTCCGTCGACCTCGGCGTGAAGGGCCGCGCCGATTGAGCGACGACCTCGGCATCGACGTACAAGGCGTGTCGAAGGACTTCGGAACGTTCCGAGCGCTCGACAAAATCACGCTGCAGGTTCCGCGCGGCGAAATCTTCGGCCTCCTCGGTCCGAATGGCTCCGGCAAATCGACGCTCATCCGCATCCTCTGCGGCCTGCTCGTGCCGACCGAAGGACACGCGACGGTCGATGGGTATGACGTGGAAAAAGAGGGAGAACAAGTCCGCCAGCACATCGGCTACGTCTCGCAGGCCTTCTCGCTGTATCGCGATCTGAGCGTGCAGGAGAACCTCGATTTTTTCAGCTCCATCTATCGATTAAAAGGCGCCGAGCGCAAGGAACGCATCGACTGGGCCATTAACCTCACGCACATCGGTCCGTATCGGGATCGCCTGGCCGGCAAACTTTCGGGCGGATGGAAGCAGCGCCTCGCGCTTGCCGCGGCGCTCATGCATCAGCCGCGCGTCATCTTCCTCGACGAGCCGACCGCCGGCATCGATCCCGTCGCGCGCCGCGAATTGTGGGATCTCCTCTTCGAACTGGCCGGCAGTGGCGTGACGATGTTCGTGACCACGCACTACATGGACGAAGCGGAGCGCTGCGCCTCGGTGGCGTATCTCTACATGGCGCGGCTGATCGTGGCCGGCCGTCCCGACGCGCTCAAAGAACTTCCCGAAGTCACGCCCGAAGGCACGCGACGGATCCAGGCGGAGGCGAGCGAAGGTGTCGCGAAGCTGATGACCAGCGCGCGCACGCTGCCATACGTTCGCGCCGCCACGATCTTCGGAATCGCGCTCCATCTTCTGATCGATGCGAACGTTTCGAACGAGAAGGTCAAAAGCGATCTGGAAGCCTTCCGCCTCGGCGACGTGCAGGTCAATCCGATCGAGGCATCGCTCGAAGACGTTTTCGTCCGTCTCACCGAAACGCGCGGCAAGGAAATCGAGGCCGCGCGATGAACGGCTTCGCGGCCATGCTCCGCAAAGAGTTGACGCAGATGCTGCGCGACCGCGGCACGCTCTTCTTCGCCATCGCCGTGCCGGTGTTCGAGCTGATCCTCTTCGGCGTCATCGACATGAACGCGAAGAACATTCCGACGGCGATTTTCGACATGAGCCGCACGCAGGAAAGCCGGCGGCTGATCGAGCAGTTCGGCAACACGTCGTACCTGAGCGTGAAAACGCTCGTCGGCTCGCGCGCCGAGTTGCAGCATCAGATCGTGGCCGGCCACGCGCAAGTGGCGATCGAGATCCCGCCCGACTACGCGCGCAACATCGCCGCGAAGCGGACGGCGGACGTGCTGATCATGATCGACGGCTCCGACTCCAGCGTGGCCACGCAGGCGCTTTCCGCTGCGAACGGCGTCGTGCTCTCGAACTCGATCAACGCGCTGATGGAGAAGACCGCGCAACCGCTCGTCGAAGCGCATCCGGTGATGATGTTCAACCCCGACATGCGCAGCGCGAACCTGCTCATCCCCGGCCTGATCTCGATCCTGCTCACGTTCTCCGGCACCATCCTCTCCGCCTTCGCCATCGTCAAAGAGCGCGAGCGCGGCACGCTGGAACAGCTCATGGTCACACCGGTCTCGCCGCTCGCCGTCGTCACCGGCAAGCTCCTGCCCTACCTCGGCCTGGCCTACCTGCAACTGCTGCTGATCCTTTTCCTGATGCGATTCCTTTTCAGCGTCCCGATCCACGGCAGCCTGACGCTGCTGCTCCTGCTGTCGCCGGTCTATCTCCTGGCGCTGCTGTCGGTCGGCCTGCTGGTCTCCTCGCGCGCAAACTCGCAGATGGAAGCGATGCAGCGCGCGATGGGGATCATGCTCCCCTCGGTGCTGCTATCCGGCTACATCTTCCCGATCGCGTCGCTGCCGCTCCCGCTGCGCGTTGTGTCCTACGTGCTACCCGCGACGCACTTCATCAAGATCGCGCGAGGGATCGTGATTCGCGGCGCGACATTTTTCGACTTGTGGGAGCCGGTCGTCGCGCTCCTGGTGATCTCTGCGCTGCTGATCGCCGCGAGCGCGCGAGCATTTCAGAAGACCGTTAGCTAGCCGAGAAAAAGCAAATGTTGAATGTTCAATGTTGAGTGTTGAATGTTGAATGCGAAGCCAGACAGGCGGCGCCGTGCGTTCTTCATTGAACATTCAACATTGAACATTCAACATTCAACATTTGCTTTTTGTACGGCGCTAAACTCAACTCATGTTCAACCTCACCCAGGTCGCCCTCCTCGCGCTGCGCGCGCTCGCAGGCCTCGTCTTCGTCTGGAGCGGCTTCGCGCACGCGCGCGATCCCGAAGGGAGTTCCAAAGACCTCGGACTTCCGAAGCCGATCGTGCTGCTGGTCGGCATCGTCGAACTGCTGGCGGGACTCGGCATCGCCGGCGGCCTGCTCACGCGGCTATCGTGCGTCGGATTGATGATTACGATGCTCGGCGCCATGCATCGCAAAGCCTTCGTCTGGCACTCCGGCTTCTGGGGCAAAAACTCGCAAGGGTGGCACTACGACCTGATCTTCTTCCTCATCTGCCTGCTGACCTTCGCCACGAACGGCGGCGAGTGGACGATCGACCGCTTGCTGTTCGCCGAACGCGCCGCGCAGTCGTGGATCTTCTGACATGAACGTCAAAGAAGTCGTCCCCTTCCTGAGCGTTTCTTCGATGGAACGGTCGATCCGTTTCTACATCGACGGCCTCGGCTTCGAGATGCGCAACAAGTGGGAACCCGACGGCAAACTCCGCTGGTGCTGGCTGACTCTCGGCGGCGCATCGCTGATGCTGCAGGAGTTCACGAACGGACCTCCACCGGCGCCCGGCGGCATCAACCTCACCTTCCAATGTAACGACGCCATCGCCCTCTACCGCGAATACCAGTCTCGCAGCCTAAACCCCTCGGAACCCGAAGTCGGCAACGGCCTCTGGGTGACGAAGGTCGTCGATCCCGACGGCTTCAAACTCTTCTTCGAAAGCCCGACGGACGTAGCCGAGGATACGAAGCTGTCGGAGATCGCGAGCAGCTAGCCTGCTTTTCTCCGCGCCCCCCCGCGTCTCCGCGTGAAAAAATCTCGCCGCCTACGAAACATTTCGTTGATTTCTACGAATGACGTCGTATGTTGCTAACTACTTCGCTCCCGCTGGCGTCTTACGTCGCGGAGAAGGACTCCTGATGACCTATCGCTCACTCTTCCTCTCGTTGATGTTGCTCGCTCTTCCCCTCCTCGCGCAGACGCCGCCGCCAGTGCCCGTCGAGGGCTCGCGCACGTACGTTCCCGCCGACTTTGCGCAGTTCGCGCCGCAAACCGCGCTAGACATGCTCAATCGCGTTCCCGGCTTCGCCATCAAGCAGG
>Ga0207650_10000816_pt1 | contig 23921 bp, 14 predicted proteins | sample KBSS63metaG_FD_184325 | JGI IMG/M metagenome (GOLD analysis project Ga0207650, IMG submission 184325) | Switchgrass rhizosphere microbial communities from Kellogg Biological Station, Michigan, USA - KBS S6-3 metaG (SPAdes) (version 2) | ecosystem: Host-associated > Plants > Roots > Rhizosphere...
TCACGCCGGCGCACATCACGGGCACGTCGCGCTCGACCATGCGCGCGCGGCCCTTGGTGTCGAGCGGACCGATGCCGCCGCAGAACACCGGGAACCGCATTTCGCGGATCTGCTTCACGTCGCGCACCAGGCCGTCGGTCACGCATCCGGCCGCGCCTCGCGCCATGCAGGCGGTGGAGAGCAGCTCGCCCCACGGCGCGATGCGCTCGGTGGGGCCGTCGCAGGCCAGCACGACGACGTCGCCTAGCGCGAGGTCGTCGACGAGCGCGATCTCGACCTCGTAGGGGTTCTCGCCTTTCGCGGGTGGTGCGTACACCGGCATGTAGAGGCCGGTCCGTGCGCGGCCGATCAACTGCAGCGTGTCGTCGAGCGGGCGCATGAACGGCTTCATCGCCTGCTGCATCAACGCGAGGCTGTCGAGCGTGTCGGAAAGGACCGCGGCGTTCAGCGACTGCATTGCATTCGGAATCGTCGGCATGTGTCAGCTCGCAGCAAGCGGGGTGGGATGTGCTCACTTCAAACGTGACGCGGGCGCTCCCACCAGTGGTGTGGAGCGCCCGCGGGTCTGGCGACAGAACCGACTACAGCACGTAGGGATCCGTCCCGGACCGTGAGATATGAAACATATCACCTCCTTTCGTAGCTGCTGCGAGGCCTCTAGCGTACTCGATGACCTTCGCGAATGGAGGTGTACCCCTCGCTGCCGGGGGGGCCGTTGGGTGGCTGCAACTTAAAATGGCCGGTTCACTTTCTTTGCCCGCCCGATGCAAGCTCGCCGACCCTCTCTCCCGCCACGCCGCTGGCTGGCCTGCGCCACCTTGGCGCTGGCCTGCACCCTGGCATCGGCACAGACCGCGCCGGTGCGGCAGCCTGCCGATCTCCGAGCCGCTCGCGACCCGGCGATGCAGCAGGCGCTCGAAGGCGCGGTGCGCGACCTCGGCCTCCAGCCCAGCCTGGCACAGCACCGCCTTTCGGTGGCGCTCGTGGACGTCACCGACAGCAAGGCGCCGCGCCTGGCCATGCTCAACGGCGACGAGATGATGTATGCCGCCAGCATGCCCAAGATCGGGATCCTGGTGGGCGCGCTGGCCGAAGCCGAGAGCGGCCGCTTTCCGCTCGACGAGCAGCGCTTGCTGGCGATGAACCGGATGATCCGCAATTCCAGCAACGAGGACGCCACGCGGGTGCTCAACTGGGTCGGCGGCGAGCGCCTGCTCGAATGGCTGCAGTCCGATCGCTTCCGCCTCTACGACGCCCACGCCGGCGGCGGCCTCTGGGTCGGCAAGGGGTACGGCGCCGAGCCGGCCTTCCGGCGCGACCCGGTACACAACCTGTCGCACGGCGCCACCGCGTTCCAGGTGGCACGCCTGTACACGATGCTGGCCGAAGGGACGCTGTTCTCGCCGCGCTTCAACGCCCTGATGATGGACATCCTGTCCAACCCCGGCATCCACCACAAGTTCGTGCGCGCGCTCGAAGGCGTGCCGGGCGTGCGCATCTTCCGCAAGTCGGGCACCTGGAAGAACTATCACGCCGACAGCGCGCTCGTCGAACAGGACGGGCGCCGCTTCGTGATGGTGGCGATCGCCGAGGATGCCGCCGGCGGCGACTGGCTCGTGCGCCTGGGCCAGCGCATGTACCAGATCGCGATGAGCAGCCCCCGGCCGATCGCGATGAGCAACGGCCGGCCGATCGCCGGCGGCTGATCAGCGCCGTTCGCCGATGACGCCGTGCAGGCGGGTGGCGAGCGCCTGATGCTCGCCGGCGGAGTTCTTGCGCAGGATGTTCGTGACCAGCGTGCTCAGGTAGAACAGCTTGCGTTCACCGGCCGGCGACTCGACGATGGCCGTCGAATTCATGTAGTTCTTGACGTTGCCCGCGTACGGTTTGCAGCTGAACCCCGGTTCGGGCGCGCACTGGAACAGCGAGCCCGACTTGAAGTACACGGCCGACGTCGCCAGCGCCGGTGACGACGCGTAGCGAATCCGCACCTCGGTGAGGTAGATCAGCCGCTTGATCTCGCGGCTCGAGAAGACGTCGACGAGGCGGCCCTGCTCGAGCCGCAGCAGGAAGCGCATCAGCTCGCGCGCCGTGCCGTAGCTGTCGCCGGCGCCTGGCACCTTGGCCTTGCCGCCCGCGGTGAACATGCTGCCCTGGCGCAGGCTCTCGATGTCCAGCCCGTTGCGGGTGACCGGTTCGTGGAAGGTGGTGGCGAACAGCTTCGACAGCTCGGCCTTCGGGGTCTCGCTGAAGAAGCGCTGGACGTCGGCTTCGGGCGCCGGATATGCGCGGCCGAAGTGGCGCAGCAGCATCGCCTCGCGCATCACCATGCCGGCGGCCGAGTTGGAGCTGGGCGACAGCGTCCAGTCGAGCCACTCGTAGAGCGTGGCGCGGTCGCCGATGCGCACGGTGCGGCGCGTCAGCGTCTTGGTCGCGGGATCGAAGATGCGCACCGTGTGGTGATCCGACTGCGAAAAGGTATCCGCCGTGACCACGGCGTTCTTCAACACCTTGAGACGCGCGTCGATGTCGTCGGGATACAGGTCGGCCAGCGCCTGGAACACCGCCAGCGCGACCACCAGCTTGCCGACGCTGCCGACGTTCTGCTTGTGGTCGCCGCGGTGCTCGGCATAGACCGGCTTGGCCGGGTCGGACAGGTCCAGCACCGCCAGCCCGGAGGCTTGCGGATCGCCGCCGAGCACGGCAACGATCCGCTGCGTGAACGCGGGATCCGGCGCCGGCAGGTCGAAGGTCTTGCCGATCAGCCGGGGTTCTACCTGTGCCGTGTTGAGCAACGCACCGGGCGGCTGCTTGACGTCGCGCACGGCACCCTGCTGCGCCAGTCGCATGCCCTCCAGCCGGCGGATGCCGGTCGCTTCGTAGCCGTCGAGCGGATAGGCCAGACCGGCGCCGGCGACCAGAAGGCCGAGCCCCGCCACCGCGGCCGATCGCCACCCCGCCCTGCCTTTGAAGTTGCTCATGGCAGTGCTTCCTTCAGGCTGATGCGCTTGCCGAGATTGGCGGCCAGACCCTTGTCCATGGCGGCCAGAACGCTGGCGCCGCGGGCTTGCTTGCTCTCGTTGAACGGGCGGATCTGCAGCAGCCCCAGCGTGCCGCCGACGAATGCGAACTCGACGTCGGCAGCCACCGGCTTGCCGTCCTCGCCGAACTGGGGAAACTGCTTCGGGATCTGCTCGGCAAACGCGATCAGCTGTTTCACTTCGCCCGGCCCGAGCAGCGTGTCCTTGCCGCTCACGGGCTGGCGTGCAACGCCGCCGGCGGCCAGCGGCACCAACTTGCGCGGGGCAGTGGCCACCGCCATCAGCCGCACGTCGCCGTTGCTGCGCGTGATGCGGACCGACTCCGCCGCTTGGCCGTCGACGGCGCCGCCCACGCCCTCGTTGACCGCCACTGACAGCACGCCGGCGTCGCCGCTGTCGACGTCCTGGGTGACCATCACGCCCGACACCTCGGCGGGCACGGTGCGCATCAGCATCACCGCCGGATAGACGTGCTCGGGCCCCGACATGTGCGACTGCCGCCAAGCCCAGGCGCGCGCGGTGTAGGGCGAGGCCCAGACCTCGGTGATGCCCTTGACGATGTTGTCGAAGCCGACGATGTTGAACAGCGTCAGGTTCAGGCCGGCGCCGGTGAAGCCCGGCAGGTCCTCGACGTTGGTGTCGCTGCGGATGAACACGCCGCCCTTGAAGTCGGCGCCGAACTCGCGTGTCATCGCCGCGCGCAGGCGCTCGCGGAACTGCGGTTCCGGATCGGTGCCGCGCACGATGGCGTAGATCTCGGCGCGCAGCGCTTCGCTGGCCTTCGCGGCCTCGGCCGACCCGGCCGGCAGCGCCTCGAGCTTGCGGAAGCTCTCGACCATCCACTGGTAGACGGTCTTGCCGCTGCCCTTGTACGGCTTGTCCAGCACCACCTCTCGGTAGAGGCCGAACGGAATGCCGACGCCCGCGACCACGCGGTCCGGGAAACGCGACTTCAGCTCGCCGAGCTTGGCCGCCTTGGGGCCGACGGTGCGGCCGGAATCGTCGGCGCGCAACTTGTTCAGGCTGACCAGATCGCGCTGCTTCAGGTCGAGCTTGCTCAGGTCGGGCGCGAACATCACGGTCTTCTCGGGCTTCTTGTCGGCCTGCGTGCCGAAGGCCGCGTCCCACTTCGGCCCGTCCTCGTGGATCTCGACCAGCCCGGCCGGGCTCACCGCCAGCACGATGCGCTTGCCGTCGTTGCGGCGAAGGTCAGGTAGCAGCGCCGGGTCGACCGCGACGTTGGGGATGCCGAGGTTGCGCGCCAGCAGCTGCACGTGCGAGAGCGGGTTGCCGGCACCTGCCGTCAGGATGCCGGCCACCGGCGGCAGCTCGGACACGGTCTCCGGCAGCAGGTAGATGCCGTCGGCACGCAAGCCGCCGACCGCCTTCATGTCGGGGTTCGCATAGAAGACGCCGCGCGCCAGCCCGGGGTTCAGCGCCGTGAAGCCGGCGCCGATCTCGCGCCCCAGCAGCCGGTGCTGCACGCCGGCAGCACGGTTGGCGTCGCGCGACAGCGCGTCCAGTCCCTGCGAATAGGCCAGCAGCGGACTGCCGCGCAACTGGTCCTGGATGAACAGATCGGCGGCCGGCTCGATGCTGGCAAGCTTGTCCATCGCCTCGCCGAAATGCTGGCGCAGCGTCTGCGAGGCCCAGGCCGGCAACAGGCCCAACGATCGCAGCGCCGCCAGGTGATCGCTCAGCGAAATCTCGTCAGCCGAGAAGCGGGCCCAGGACTTGTCGAGCTCGGCGCGCTCGCGTGCCCCGATCAGTCCCGTCCCATAGCTGGCATCGGCGCCGGCCTTGAGCCGCGCGATCATGCCGGCACGGGTGGTCTTGGCGCCCTTGTCGTCGGCGCTGCGCAGCTCGACCGCGGCGCGGAAGTGCTCGCCCTCGGCGGCCAGCGACAAGTCCAGCACGCCCAGGCGACGCGGACCCGCGGCGACCTGCGGCAGGACATCGCGCAGCTGACGCAGCAGCGCCGCCGATGCCGCCAGGCGCTGCTCGGCAGTGCGGGCCGCAGTGAAGGCCGTTCGCGCCTCCTGCAGCACGGGCTTCAGCGCGGCGTCGGCGGCGAGCTCCTTGGCCGCCGCGTCGAGCGCCTGGGTGAACGGACGCGGCGCATAGACGCGATCGATCTCTGCCGCCAGCTCGCGCGCCTGCTCGGCCAGCTTGGGGTCCTTGGCGCTCGCGGCCCAGGCCCGCACCGGCTCGGCATCGGTCGCCTCGGGGCTGTTGTGGATCTTGATCCGCAGCTTCTCGAAACTCGGATCGCGGTCGTTCAGCGCCGCGGCCATGTTGCGCACCTTTTGCGCCGACGCGCCGTCGGCGCCATGCGGCAGCAGGCGAGCACCGGTGCGCAGCGCCACGAAACGGTGGCCGATCCAGGCCGGCTGGCTTGCCATGCCGATCAGCAGTCGTCGCGCGGTGTCGCGCTCGTCTTCCTCCTGCACCGCGCCGCGGTAGTACTGCGCCTTGCGCAGGATCCAGCCGTCGTCGGTGGCGATCAGGAACTTCTCGACCAGCCACTGCGCGTAGGCATCGGCGAAGCCCGGGTCGGCCAGCGTCTTGTCGACATCGAGCCCGGCCAGCAGGTTGGCGATCAGGTAGCCCTGGGCGCGCATCTGGCGTGTCTTGTCGCTCCACTCGCCGTGCTGCCAGCCCTGGCCCTTGCCGGCGCAGGCGAAGTCCTTGGCCGCGAGCACACGGCCGTCGCGGCAGAACCACTTGATGCCGCTGAAGGGGCCGCGCGGCTGCTCCTTCATCTCGACGATCCAGCGCTTGTACTGCGCCGTCGTGTTGTCGGCGGTCGGCGCCGGCGCCGCCGCCAGGGCGACGCTCGAGGCCATCGCGCCGGCGAGCGACACCGACAGCGCCACTTGCCGCGTCAGGTCTTGAATTCGGGTCATCACTCGGGCACCTCCGTGTTCGGGAATCATCGAGCCGGCTTGTCCGCACGGCGGTCCCAGCCCAGCACGTCATGGCGGATCGACCAGCGAGGGCTTCGCTTCTGGGCGCCATGTCCGAGCACCCAGTAGTCTCGCACCTGGCCCAGCACCCCGGCGCTGCGCTGGATCACTAGCCAGTCGTTGACGACGCCGGCGAGCTCGGCGTCGCCCCTGCGCATGCCGACGCCGACCGGCGTCGCGATCGCGCCCGGCTGCGGCACCACCACCGAGTAGGCCGGGTACAGGATCGACCAGGCCGCGCCGGCCTCGGCCAGCATGGCGAAGGCATCGACCTGCGGCGCCTTGCCTTCAAAGAAGTCCTTCGGCGACGACAGGGCGACGAAACGCAGGTCCACACCGGCCAGCTGCTCGCGCAGGCGAGCCTGCACCACGGGCAAATCACCCAAGAGCGCGATGGTCACCGGCGAGCGTCCGGCCAGACGCGCGGGCGAGGCGAACTCGTCGCGCAGTTCGTCGCGCACTACCAGTCCCAGCGTACTGTCCAGGTAGGGCAGCGAATAGGCGACCTGCGTCAGCAGCTCGGGCAAGTAGGGGAGGCCCATCGCCACGTCGATACGACCTTCGGCGAGCAGCCGGGCCATCTGGTCGAAGTCCGCCGGGACGAAGGCGACTCGCGTTGCGCCGAGGTCCTGCGCGAGCCGCTGGGCCAGCTCGACGTCCATGCCGACGAGATCGCCGCGCGCGTTGACGAAGGCGAACGGCACCCGGTCGCCGACGAAGGCCACCCGCAGCACGCCGCGCGCGCGAATGCGGTGCAGCGCCGGCGTCGACACGGCTTCGGCCGGCGGCGCCTCGGCCAGCAGCGCGACCGGTAGCGTGACGCGCGGCAGGTTCATGTTCTTCAGCGCCTCGTCCTTGCGGTAGACGGTGTCGATGGCGTGGGCCAGGCCCAGCTTCAGGCCACCTACCGTGAGCGCCGTGGCAGCCAGCGCGATCAGCAACGCGCGCACGATGCGACGCGGCTCGATCCGCAGGTGGCCCGACACCGCGCTCGCCGTCAGCAGCGCCAGCGCGAGCAGGCTCATCACCGTGACCATCGAATCGAACTTGCCGGTGACGATGCTCGACGGGATGTAGAGAAGGAACAGGTCATGCGGCACGCCCAGCAGGTCCATCAGGAAAGGCAGCGCGACCTGGGCCTTGGCGAAGTAGCTCGGAATGCCGGCGCCGAACAGCGCGAGGTAGGCATCGACGCTCAACGGGTCGCCGGCCAGCCAGGCGGCGAAGGGCACGAACAGCAACGTCAGCAGCTTGCCGGCATTGGGCACGACGAACGAGATCGGCACCACCACGTCGACGGCGGAACGGGTATCGGTCGAGTCCATCGCTTGCGCGGCCAGCGCGGCCTTGACCTTCTCGACCAGCATCGGCAGCACGATGAAGGCACTGTTGGCGATGAACGCGGTCAGCAGCGCCTCCTGGCACATTCCCACCACCTGGCGGTAGCCGAACGGCGTGAGCGCGGCCACCGTCAGCGGAATGACGACGAAGGCCAGCAGCAGCGCGGCGGCTCCGAAGAGCACGAAATAGATCTCCAGCCGGATCAGCGATTCGGGCGACATCGTGCCGGCCACCGACGCCGAGATCGCGAACACGCCGTACGGCGTGAGGCTCAGCACGAGCTGCGTCACCCGCACCACCGCGCGCTCCAGCGCGCGCAGGCTCGCCAGCAGCGGCGCCTTGTCGGGCACGCCGATGAGCGCCACGCCCACCGCGGTGCTGAACAGCACCAGCCCCGGCACGATGGCATTGGCCATCGCGTAGAAGGGATTGGATGGCACATACAGCTCGCCCAGCGCGAAGGGCTGTGCCGGCTCGATCAGCGCGTCGCTGTAGAAGGACGCGCTGACCAGCGCCGGGTAGGCCAGCGGCATCACCGCGATCACCGCGCAGGCCAGCGCGATCAGCACGCCCAGCAGCGCGGCAGCCCGCAGGCCCAGGCGCCGCGCGGTCACTGGATCCAGCTGACCCAGCCCGCCGACCAGCGTCAGCACGAGGTACGGAAGCACCGTCATCTGCATGCCGCGGATGTACAGGTCGGCCACCGGTTGCAGCACCGCCGCCCCCTCGCCGAAGAACAGCCCCACCGCCACGCCGGCGAGCAGGCCGGCGAGGATGCGCAGCGACGGGCGTCCGGCTTTCGACGGCGCGGGCTGCGGCAGCGTCATCGAGGTCATTCGGCCGTCTTCGCCGAGAGAGCCGTGCGGCGGTGGAATTCCAGCCCGGTCAGCACCGATGCGGCAAGCCAGACCAGCACCAACACCACGTTGATCGCGGCGAACTGCGACACGTTCAGCGCGAAGACCGTCGTGCCCAGGTAGACGGAGATGGCGGCCAGCACGTCGCCCGAGCGCACGACCAGGCTGTCGATCACTTGCTTGGCCTTGTACTTCTCCTCGCGCGTGGTGGGCAGGAACAGCATCTGACGCACCGTGTTCATCAACGAGTAGTCGACCGCGTTCTCGGCCGTCTTGGCCCAGCGCACGATGGCCAGCGACGGCAGCAGCATCGCCACGCCGTAGCTGCCCAGCGCCACCATCGGAAGCACGCACAGCGCGACCGGCACGCCCAGCCACTTGACCAGCCGCGAGACGAAGAACAGTTGCAGGACCAGGCCGATGACGTTGACGAGCTGGAAGTAGTCGGCGAAGAACGCGCCGATGAAGCGCCCCTGGTCGGCCGGGTCCAGCAGGCCGGCAGCGATCTGGGCCTCGGCGGCGTGCTTGACGATCGCCGAGAGGATGTACTCGCCCGCCGAGTTGACCCAGTTCAGGAGCAGGATCACCAGCGCCATGTACAGCAGGTAGCGGTTGCTCGCCACCAGCGCGAATGCACTGCGGCCACCGATGGCCGTCTCGGGTCGGTCATCGGTCGTGCGGCCGGCCGGGCGCCGCTGACTGTCGCGCCGGTCGATGACATTGAACAGCGCCAGGCTCAGCACCAGCACCACGGCGGCAGCCAGCAGCAGCGCGTGCGCGCCGATGACCTGGATTAGCCGGCCCGACAGCCACGCACCCGTCACCGCGCCTGCCGACGCGCCGAAGGCGATCACCGCGAACAGGCGCTTGCCCGCGGCCGGCGTATAGAGGTCGTTGGCGTAGGCCCAGAACTGCGCGATGACCATCAGGCTGAACACGCCGATCCACAGGAAGAACACCAGCCCGACGCCCACGCCGCGCTCGGCCAGCATGTAGAAGACCGGCAGGCACGCGATGAACAGCGCCGTCACGGCGTTGATCAGCCGCCGCCGCGGCAGCCGGGCGGCGACGGCGCCGTACAGCGGCACCAGCACGATCAGGAGCGCAGCCTGGGCGGCGTAGGCATAGCTCTTCAGCTCGGCGCCACCGGGCTGGGCCAGTATCAGCACCTCGCGCACCGGCTTCATCAGGTAGTACGCCACCAGGATCAGGAAGACATTGAGCGTCAGCGCCAGCAGTCGGGGGCCTTCGCCCTCGCGCACATCGCTGAACAGCCGCAGCATCCGCTCCAGCGGCCGGGTGGGTAGCGACGGTTCGGGCGCCGGGTCGAGGATGCCCGTGGCGGCGGCGGAGTCGGTGGCGGGCATCGCTTCGGACGGGCAGGCATGCGACGAACGGGCGCCGGGCGGGCGGATTGTCGCCGGACCGAGGAGAGAGTATTCGGTCCGCGCAGCAGGCCGACCGCTGTTCGACTTCGCGGAGGACGTTGAGCGGCTGAAGTCGAAGCAGTAGGTCTTCAGGTCACCGACCTGAGCGGCCGGGGCGTCGGCCCTCGTCGACGCCGGTCGATCCGCCTGCGCCAGCGAACGCTCTCGATCGCCTTCGAGGTCCCTACTTTGGGAAGAGGAAGGTCACGATCAACCTGCCGCCGAAGTCGTGCGGCCCGCTGTCCGGCGAGTCGGCCCAGTATTTCAGGCCCGCGCCGAGGCTGACGTGCTGATCGCCGAACTTGACGAGCTTGCTGACGGTCACGTTGATCGGCTCCGACCAGTCCTTGCTCTTCCAGTCGTAGGTCGATTCGGTGTTGAGGCCAAACGTCCAGGCGTCCTTGGTCGTGTGCGACACGAAGGGCTGCAGGAAGGTGCTGCTGACGTCGGGCCGCGAGCTCGAGCCGGCCACGCCCCAGATGTGATTGGCGAGGATGCCGTAGGTGTACGGCCCGGCCTGCTTGAGCAGCACTGCCGTCGGCCCGATGCCCCACTTGCGCGCGCTGAGCTGCGAGTCGGTCCCGCTCGGCAGCAGGAACACCGGCCCCGCGCCCCAGATCAAGCCCGTCGCACCAGGCTGCTTGGGCGAGAAGAACAGGCTTTGCACGATGTCGCCGAGTCCGGAAACGCTCTCGCCGGGCGGGATGCTCTGGCTGAAATTGATCGGCAGGATGGTGCGGCTGATCATGTTCCAGTCCGGATTGATCGAGATCGGCACCACCGGCTGGAAGTTAACGTACGACTTGTGCCCCTGCTCGGCGCTGCCGAAGTGGTGGTCGTAGTTGTACTGGAAGGGCACGCTGATGAGCGCGGCCACCGGGTTGGAGAGCTTCTTGGCGAGGTCTTCCGCATCGTCTGCCGCCTGGCAGGCGAGCGACGCGAGAACGCCGCAGGGCGCGCAGAGGCCGCCCTTCAGAACGCAATCAGCAATGTTGGCTTCGGGATCATGTTGCCTCTCTCATGTCGATTGCGTCGGACACCGTCAGTTCCTGCCTCACCAGTGCCACTTGGCAACGCGACGTGGCGAAGCACGCGACGTCGCTCGCCTCGCTCTATGGCAGTCCCTCGATCGGCAACTGGATATCGATTCTTATGAGCGTGCGCCAGGTCATCGTTGTGCGAACTTGCTGGGTCGTTGTCGCGGCGAGCATACCCATCGGGTCGAGCGGACGGAAAACTACGGGATCCGAAGGGTCGGCGTTCAGCCTATTCTTCGCCGCATGCCTTTCGAAGTCCTGTGAGCGTGGCTCGGCGACTGTTCTCTGAGAAGCAAACCGACGCCAGGCCGAGCCGCTGGTGGCGCAGGGTCGCGATCGTGCTGGCCGGCATCGGCCTCGTGATCGGCGTGATCTATGTCGCCATCGTCGTTGCCTTTCCGCCGGCGCGCCTGGCGGTTCTTCTTGCGAACCAGGTCAAGGCCGCGACCGGGCGCGACTTCCGCATCGACGGCGGCCTGTCGATCCGGGTCCTGCCGAGCATCTCGATCCGGGCCCGCGACGTCGTGCTGGGCAACGCGGCGTGGGGCTCCCGGGTCGAGATGGTCACGGTGCGCAGCGCCTCGATCGACGTGTCGCCGGGAGCGCTGCTCGAGGGCGAGCTGCGCATCCTTCGCATCGAGGTCGAGGGCGTCGATGCGCTGCTCGAGTCCGACGGCGCCGGTCGGTACAACTGGCAATTCACACCCGCCACGTCGCCTGCTGCCGACGCGAGGCCCGCGTCTGCCGATTCGAAGGCGCCGCGCTTCGAGCTCAAGCGAGTCGTCGCGTCCGACGTGCGGGTCGCCTACCGGGCCGGCAAGGCGGCGCCGCTGGCGCTGACCATTGAGTCGCTCGACTTGCGCAGCAACGACAGCGGGAGCGAGGTCGCCCTGGCGCTCGCGTTCGGCAAGCAGCACTGGAAGGTCGAGGGCCAGGTCGGCGAAGGCGTTCACCTGGTGGAGGGCAAGGAGGACTGGCCGTTCGACCTGCGCCTTGCCAGCGACGGCGCCAAGGTCACTGCGAAGGGGACCGTGGGGACCGGAGAGCGTGCCGGTACCGCCGCTGCCGATGTGTCGGCCGAGCTCACGAGCGCGGCGGCGCTGGCGCCGCTCGGCGCCAGCGCTGCGCGGGTGCCGATGCCCCTTACCCTGCGCGCGCGCGTCCAGCACACGGGGCGGGAGCTGCGTGCTGATTCGCTGCACTTGTCGGTCGCCGGCCAGAGCCTCGACGGCCGGATGACCGTGAACACCACGAAGTCGCGGCCCCGGGTGGGCGCGACGCTGACGTCGAAATCGATCGACTTGACGAAGCTCGTGCCCGCGTCGACGAGCAAGACCGGCGAACCCGGCAAGGCGCCCGCGCCGCGGTTCGAGGATGCGCCGTTGATGTTCACCGCCGTTCCCGAGGTCGACCTCGACATCGACCTCAAGACCGAAGCCTTGCGACTTCCGGAGACACCGCCGCTGTCCGCGGTTCACGCTCGGCTCTCGTCGATACCGGGTCGGGTCGTGCTCGAAGATGTCGAGTTCGGAGTCGCCGGAGGGCGGGTCCGCGGCCGGGGGAATCTCCAACTCGCCGCGGGCGCATCGCCGCGCCTCGATGTGGTCTTCGATGCGAAGTCGCTTTCGGTCGAGGCGCTCGACGCCGCCATGGCCGGTGGCGGCCACTTCCACGGAGGCCGCCTCAATCTTTCCGCGAACCTGGCGATGGCGGGCTCGACGCCGAAGCAGCTCGCCGCGACTGCGAGCGGCAACGTGCTGCTCGCCGCCTCCGACGCAACGCTTTCCAGCGGCACGGCGGCAACGCTCGATCGCAATGTCCTCATGACGATCCTCAAGCTCTTGATACCGAAAGGCTCCGCGGATCGATCGCTGCCGGTGCAATGCATGGTGGTGCACCTGCCGCTGCGCCAGGGCGTCGCGCCGATCGATCGCTCGATCGCGGCCGAGACCCGGGAAGTCGCGCTCGTGGCCAGCGGCGTGATCAACCTGGTCGACCAGACCCTGAGGCTGGAGCTCAGGCCGAGCGTCAAGAAAGGGCTCGGCCTGAACCCGGCCAACCTGGCCACCGATTTCATGGAGATCAGCGGGCCCTTGCACAACCCGCACATGGGCGTCGGCGCCAAAGGGGCGGTCCGTGGCGCGGCCAAGGTCGGCGTCGGTGTCGCCACCGGCGGCCTCTCGTTGCTGGTGCCGTCGGTGGTGGGCGCGACGAAGGAGGTGGTGGGCGCGCCGAAGGACGTGTCGGTGTGCGCCCAGGCGGCCGCGCGCGCTCCGGCGCCGCCCGCGCCGCGCGCGAAATCGAAGTGAGGCGTACGGCCGGGTAGACACGCGATGCCGAGGTCCGCGTACAGCGACCGCCCGGCAGCGCACTTCTCTTGGCGTTGCCGCGGTCGGCACGACCCTTGCCGACCAGGTGCTTCAACTCCTGCGGAGCGCCCGTGGACATCCCAGTAGTCGACACCCGGACCTCGAACGAGGCCGACTCTTCTTCGCTGGGCGTCGATGCCTCCTTGTACGTCTCGCTGCAGCTCAACGGCCAACCGTACCGGGCTGAGATCGAGCCTTGGGTCACCTTGCTCGACCTCCTGCGCGAGCGCGCCGATCTCACCGGCGTCAAGAAGGGGTGCGACCACGGCCAGTGCGGTGCCTGCACGGTGCTGGTCGACGGCCAGCGCATCAACAGCTGCCTGAAGCTCGCCGCCAGCGTCGATGGCTGCTCGGTCACCACCATCGAAGGCCTCGGTCTGGAGGGCCGCCTCGACCCGCTGCAGCAGGCCTTCATGGACCACGACGCGTTCCAGTGCGGCTATTGCACGCCGGGGCAGATCTGCTCGGCGCGCGCCCTGATCAGCGAAGGCCACGCCAAGACGCGCGATGAAGTGCGCGAGCTGATGAGCGGCAACCTCTGCCGCTGCGGCGCCTACACGAACATCACGGACGCCATCGTCGCGGTGCTGGCGCAGGAAGGCGGCACCCGATGATCCGCTTCGACTATGCCCGCCCGAGCGACGTCGCCGACGCGGTCCGTCGCGGCAGTGGCGCGGCGACGCGCTTCCTCGCCGGCGGCACGAACCTCGTCGACCTGATGAAGGAGAACGTCGAACGGCCCGAGCATGTGGTCGACATCGGCCGGTTGCCGCTCGCCCGCATCGAAGAGCTCGACGGCGGCGGACTGCGCCTCGGCGCGCTGGTCACCAACAACCAGACCGCCCACGACCCGCGCGTGGCCGCGCGCTATCCGCTGCTCGCCTCGGCGATCCTGGCCGGCGCCAGCCCGCAGTTGCGCAACGCCGCTACCAACGGCGGCAACCTCAACCAGCGCACTCGCTGCTACTACTTCTACGACACCGCCACCGCATGCAACAAGCGCGAGCCGGGGGCGGGCTGCGGCGCCATCGGCGGCGTGACGCGAATCCACGCCATCCTCGGCACCAGCGAGCACTGCATCGCGACGCACCCGTCGGACATGTGCGTGGCGCTGGCCGCGCTCGAGGCCCAGGTGCGCATCACCGGGCCCGGCGGCGATCGCGTCGTGCCATTTGCCGACTACCACCGCCTGCCCGGCGACGAGCCGTGGCGCGACAACACCCTCGGTCGCGGCGATCTGGTCACGGCGATCGACTTGCCGGCCGAGGACTTCAGCACCCGCTACACCTATCTGAAGCTGCGCGATCGCCTCTCGTACGCCTTCGCGCTGGTGTCGGTGGCGGTGGCGATGCGGCTGAGCGCGGGCGGCACGATCGAAGCCGTGCGAGTCGCCCTCGGCGGCGTCGCGCACAAGCCGTGGCGCCTGCCCGAGGTGGAAGCGACGCTCCGGGGCCAGGTGCCGTCGTCGCAGGCGTTCCGCGCCGCAGCGGAGCACCTCATCACCGGCGCCGTGGGCCGCGGCGGCAACGACTTCAAGATCGAGCTCGCCCGCCGCGCCATCTCCCGCGCCCTCAGGCAGGCGGCGGACGGCACTCCCCAAACGCAGAGCGACAAGCGCGTCGCCTGAGGAACCCGACATGACTGCTTCGGTTCACATCGGCGACGCGATCAGCCGCGTCGACGGCCTCGCCAAGGTGACGGGCTCGGCTCGCTACGCCGCCGAGCATCCCGTCCCGGGCCTGTTGTACGGCTGGGTCGTCTCGAGCGCGATCGCCAAGGGCCGGATCACCGCCATCCGCGACGCCGAGGCGCGCGCGGTGCCCGGCGTCGTCGAGATCATCACGCATGAAAATCGGCCCCACGTCGCCTGGCTCGACATGAGCTACGACGACGAGGTCGCCGTGCCCGGCTCCCCGTTTCGCGGCCTCTACGACGACAAGATCATGTTCAGCATGCAGCCGGTGGCCGTCGTCGTCGGCGAGACGCTGGAAGCGGCGCGCGCCGGTGCCGCCCTCGTCGGCATCGACTACGAGCGCGCGGAGCACAACACGGACATCCATGTCGCGCTCGCCGAGAAGTACGAGCCGAAGCGAAAGCGCTTCGGCTTCTCGCTGCCGAAGAGCCGGGGCGATGCGAAGAAGGCCTTCGACGCGGCCGCCGTGCAGCACTCGGCGACCTATCACCTGCCGACCCATCATCACAACCCGATGGAGATGCACACGGCTACCGTGGTCTGGGAAGGCGGCGGCAAGATCACCGTCCACGACAAGACGCAGGGCGCGCAGAACGTCCAGAAGTACCTGGCGTCGATCTTCGGCTTCGCCAAGAAGAACGTGCGCGTCCTCAACCCGTACGTCGGCGGCGCCTTCGGCTCCGGCCTTCGGCCGCAATATCACGTGTACCTGGCCACCCTCGCTGCCAAGAAGCTCGAGCGCTCGGTGCGCGTCGTGTTGACGCGCCAGCAGATGTTCAGCCACGTGCACCGGCCGGAGGCGATACAGACGGTCTCGCTCGGCGCCGATGCCGCCGGCAAGCTGCAGGCGATCGTCAACGACGCCACCACTGTGACCTCTCGGTTCGAGCACTACATGGAGGCGGTCTGCAACTGGGGCCTGACGAACTACGCCTGTGAGAACGCGAGCGGCGAATACACGATCGCCCCGATCGACACCTACACGCCGGGCGACATGCGAGCGCCGGGCGCGGCCACCGGCATGACGCTGTTCGAGCTGGCCATCGACGAGATCGCCTACGCCGCGAACGTCGATCCGCTCGCCTTCCGCTTGCTGAACTATTCGGACAAGGACGCGATGAACGACAAGCCGTTCACGTCCAAGGCGTTGCGCGAGGCCTACGCCGAGGGTGCGGAACGGTTCGGGTGGAGCCGCCGCTCGCCGGCGCCGCGCTCGATGCGCGACGGCAGCGAGCTGGTCGGCTGGGGCGTCGCGACCGGGATGTGGGACGCGCTCTTCATGAAGACGGCGGCACGCGTGCGCCTGCACGCGGACGGCAGGCTCGAGGTGGCGAGCGCGACGGCCGATATCGGCACCGGCACCTATACCGTGATGACGCAGGTCGCTTCCGAGTCGCTCGGCATCGACGCCGACCGCATCGCGGTCCGGCTCGGCGACAGCGAGCTGCCCGAGGCGCCGGTGGAAGGGGGCTCCTGGGGAGCGGCCTCGGCCGGCGCGGCGGTCCAGCTGGCCTGCCAAGCCTTGGCCAAGAAGCTCTTCAAGCAAGCGACCAGGATGGAGCCGAAGCCCCTCGGCGACGTCGACTTCGAGGCCATCGAGCTCTGCGAAGGCCGAATGGGGGTGAACGGCGTCGCGTCGCGGTCGGTCGCGCTGGAAGACATCGTGCGCGCTTCGGGCGAGAGCTCGATCGAGGCCGAGGAAACGGCCAAGCCCGGCGCGGCCGACATCCTCAGCTTGCTGCGCAAGTCACGCAACACGCACAGCGCGATCTTCGCGGAGGTGAAGGTCGACGAAGAGCTCTGCGTTGTGCGGGTGACGCGCATCGTCATCGCCGTGGCCGCCGGCCGCATCATCAATCCGAAGACGGCGCGCAGCCAGATCCTGGGCGGCGTCGTCATGGGGATCGGGATGGCGCTCCACGAAGAGACCTTCATCGATCACCGTCTCGGCCGATTCATGAACCACAGCTTCGCCGAGTACCACGTGTCGGCCAATGCCGACATTCACGACATCGACGTGATCTTCGTTACCGAGCCCGACGCCGAGGTCACGCCGCTCGGCGTCAAGGGCCTCGGCGAGATCGGCATCGTCGGCACCGCCGCGGCCGTCGCCAACGCGATCTTCCACGCGACCGGCAAGCGCGTCCGCTCGCTGCCGGTGACGATCGACAAGCTTCTTTGAGGCGCTGAGGGCTGCGGCGCGACGTCGGCGGCATCGGCGTCGACCGCCTTCGGGCGTCGAGGCGGCGGCGCAGCCCGTCGTCGATCCAAGGCCACGCAGTGGCACGGCCTTGCCTCTGCCGCGCGCTTGCATTCGAGCATCTCCGCATGATTTTCTCGCGTCGGGTGCGGCACCATTGCGCCATGCACCTTCACGCCGCCGGATCGTTCATCCGCGCTACCGCTCTCGGTCTTGCGCTTCTGTGGCTGAGCGGAAGTGCCCAGGCCCAGGTCCAGGGTCGCGCGGTCCGAGGCGCCAATCTGCAGAAGCTGGCCAACGGCATCGTCGGCGTGATGTCGTACACCGTCGCGCCCGACGTGACGACCAGCTCGCTGTCGATCAACAACAGCGGCGCGTCGAACGCCGACCTGAGCATGACGCAGTTCGGCGGCGGCTTCACCTGGAGCAAGGAGACGCCGCTGTACCTGGAGGGCAACGCCGCGTACGCGCGCTACGACCCGATCTTCGTGGTCAGCGACGGCTCCCAGGAGCGGCAGATCCCGACGCGGTGGAACTCGTTTTCGGCCACCGGCGGAATCGGCTGGGACTTTCCGTTGAGCGAGCACTGGGTCGTCCGGCCGATCTTCAATTTCACGCTGGGCAAGGTCGTGAGTGACCTGAAGGTCGCCAAGTTCTGGGTCGACAACAACACCAATGTCGATCTGTCGTTCCTCGACGGCGGCAAGCTCAATGCGTACGGGCTGGGCGGCGCGCTGATGCTCGACTACGAGAAGTTCGCGCCCGAGCACGATGACGACATCGAGATCCGCTACACCAATGTCGAGCTGCGCAGCCATGGGAGCAGCGCGGCCGGCGTGGTGGGTCGCGCCACGTCCGAGAGCGTCAGCCTGTGGGCGCGCATGCGCGTCCCGACCGGCTGGGGCGTGGTCTGGGACAGGCCCGTGCGCTACGTGTACGAGGTCGCCACCACACGCTACCTCGGCAGCGAGACCGAGCTCGGCCTCAAGCAAATGAGCTCCGTCGGCTTCGGGCTCGAGCTGGATTCGAGCGCGTACGACGTCTGGGCCACGCGCTGGCGCCTGATCGGACGCTACAAGTTCGGCCCCGGCATGCACGGTGCGGCGATCGGGCTGGCGGTCAGCTTCTGAAGCGGTGGCAGGTGTCTTCCTGACGCCCGCGTCTCAAAGCTTCGCAACGATCGCGCGCCGATGCGGCATCGCCGCGACATGTGCCTGCCGCTGCGCCGCATCCGGGATGCGATCGGCCACTGCCCACAGTAGAGCGCGCGCACGCTCCAGCCATTCCGCGGCGCGCGGATCGCCAACGCGCGCCAGCACTTCATGGCATGTCAGCGCGACAAGCTCCGGGTGAAATGTCGTGTCCGGCGCGGCGACGTCCGGCTGCGGCCCGGCCATCAAGGTCTCGACGTGACTCAGCGCCGTCACGGCGTCGCCCTGCGCCATCGCGACGCGCGCGAGGCCGGCCACCGCGGTTCGCTCCAGTCCGACCCCGATGTCGCGCGCGAGCGCGGCGGCAGCCGCGAACGACGCACTCGCTTCGGCGTGCCGGCCCAGCGCCGCTTGCGCTTCGCCGAGCCGGTACTGCGCCCACGCTTCGGGATAGCGCGCACCGGACGCGACCGACACTTCGAGCGCCTGGCGCGCGACGACGAGCGCGCGTGCCTCGTCGCCGCGCCAAAAGAGCACGGCCGCGAGGTACGCCAGCGCATGCGCTTCCTGGCTGCGCAGGCCGAGCTCGCGCTGCAGGCGGAGCGCGTCCTCGAACGAGCGCTGTGCCTCGTCCAGGTCGCCGACCAGGATCGCGACCTGGCCCATGCAGTCGAGGCCGATCGCTTCGCCGAGTCGGTCGCCGAGCTCGCGCGCGATGCGCAAAGCCTGACGTTCCATCTCGGCCGACTCCACTTCGTCGCCTTGCGATTCGGTGATCAGCGCCAGCGCGCGCAGGTAGCCCCATGCGATGGGCTTGAGGCCGCGCTCGCTCGCTTCGGCCAGACCGGCCTTGGCAAGCCGCGACGCCTCGTCGAGCTGCCCCCGGCCGCGCAGCGCGATCGCGAGCGATACCTGCGCCTGCAGCCGCTGCGCGTCGTCGCCAGCCGCGCCAGCCCAGCGAATGGCATCGCGCGAGTGGTGTTCCGACACGACCCAGTCGGCCTCGATGCGTGCGAGGTTCGCGCAGCGCACGGCGACCCCGGCACGCCGTCGGTCGTCGCCGGCGGCTTGCGCGAGCGCGTCGAGCGCCTGCAGGTCGCGGCGCTGCTCGGGGCGCCGGCCTTGCAGGTTGTTCGTCTTCTCGCGCGCGAGCAGCACGCGCCAGCGCAGCGCGGCGTGCTCCGGCGTCGCGCCGTCGCGCGACTCCAGGCCGTCGAGCAAGGCCAACGCGCGCTCCGCGTGCAGCAGCACGGCGGCGTGGGCGAAGCGCTCGGCCCCGTGCTCGGCTGCGCGCGCGTGGAACTCGGCGGCGCGCGCGTCGTCTGCAGCAGCCTCATAGTGGTGGGCGACGATGGCGAGGACGTCGCCGGCGCGAACGCCGCCGTGCTCGGACTGCGACTGCAGCCATTCGGCGAGGCGGCCGTGCAGCTCGCGCCGGTCGCGCTTCAGCACGGTGCCGTAGGCGACCTGATGCAGGAGATGGTGCCTGAACGCGTATTCGCCGAAGCCCTCGACCGCGCTGGCCTCGCGGGCCCACACCAACCCGCGGCCGACGAGCCCGGGCAGCGCAGCGGCGGCGCTCGCGTCGAGCGCGAACAGCGCGCGATCCCAGAAGACAGGGCCGATGACGCTGGCTTGCTGCAGCGCCAGCCGCTCGGCCGCCGGCAAGCCGTCGATCCTCGCCTGCAGAACGCCGGTCAGCGTCGTCGGCAAATGGGTCGACTGCAGCGCCCGATCGTGCAACGCCCAGGCGTCGCCATCGACGGCAATCGCCTGCTGGTCGACGAGCATCTGCACCAGCTCCTCCATGTAGAAGGGGTTCCCTTCGGCCGCGCCGGTGACCAAGTCGCGCAGCGCAACGGGAACCTCGCGGAGCTTGCGAAGCAGCGCGCGCGCCAGCTCGCGGCTCGCGCGCGCGTCGAGCGGCGCGAGGTCGACGCGCCCGTGCCGGCCGTGGGCCTCGAGCCAGCCGGGTCGCCGCTCGAACAGCGTCGGCCGCGTCACGGCGAGGACGAGCGTCGGCACGTCGCCGTTGACGTCGGCGAGGTAGGCGAGGAAGTCCAGGCTCTCGTCGTCGGCCCAGTGCAGGTCTTCGAGCACGACGACGAGCGGGCTGCCCGCGAGCGCGGCCGTGCGGCGCAGCATGAGCGCGGCGGCGTGGAATGCGCGATTGCGGATCTGCTTCGCGTCCTGGAGGATGCCGTGCAGGTGGGTGCTGGCCTGCCAGTCGATGCCGAGCAGATGACCGAGCAGGTGTGCGTGTGGTTCGGCGGCGGCCGGGTCGCCGTCGGCGAAGAGCCGGGCGATGCCGTCGCGCACCTTGGCGCGCGCGGTTTCCATCGTGTCGTCGTCGGCGATCCGCAGGTAGCGGGTGGCGACGTCGGCGAGCAGGCCGAAGGGGCGGCCCGCCGTCTGCGGTGTCGTGCCGCCGCGCACGACGACGACGCGGTCGTTCCCCTCCTGCACCCAGCGAACGAACTCGTCGACGAGCCTGCTCTTGCCGATGCCTGCCTCGCCGACGACGCCGACGACCGAGAGCGCCGGCTCGCTCGCGATCGCGGCGAAGGCGTGCTGCAGCGTCTCGAGCTCGTCGGCCCGGCCGACCATCGGCGTCGCCGCGCCTTCGACGCCGCGCGACAGCCCGCGTCGCAGCGACGGCAACTCGCGAACGACGAGGTAGCTGCGCAGCGGTGCGTCGACGCCCTTGACCTGCAGTGGCGGCTGCGCCTCGACCTGGAACACCCCGCGCACGAGCGCTTGCGTGTCGTGGCTGATTCTCACCGCGCCGGGCGGCGCGGCCTGCTCGAGGCGGGCGGCGATGTTGACGTTGATGCCGCGGATCGTGCCGGCCTCGGACACGCCGCCGCCGAGCAGCACTTCGCCGGTGTGCACGCCGACGCGGACGGCGAAGGCGTCGCTGTTGTTGTCGCTGGTGCCGTGTGCGCCTTGGAGCTCGGCGCGGACCGCGCCGCCGAGCCGGCACAGCGCCAGGCCGCAGCGCACGGCCCGCTCGGCGTCGTCCTCGGCCGCCTGGTCGGCACCGAACGCCGCGAGCAGGCTGTCGCCGGCGTACTGCAGCACCTTGCCGTGGTGCTCGCCGACGATGGCGGCGGCGCGCGACAGCGTTCCGTCCATCAGCGCGCTGGTGTCCTCGGGGTCGAGCCGCTGCGTCATGCGCGTCGAGCCGACGACGTCCATGAAGACGATGCTGACCTGCTTGAGCGTCTGCGTCGCGGCGGTGGGCGCGGCGGCCGCGCGCAGCGCGGCGAGCCGGGTCCGCATCGGCCCCAGGGCGCTAGCGACGACCGCATCGCCGAGCACCGCGCGCTGGGCCTCGAGCGCGGCAATGGCTGCTTCGAGCTGGTCTTCCTCCGTCGTCATGAGGTCGAAGGGTAGCGCCGACGGACCCGGAAACGGCAGGTCGTCCTACGGGCGAGCCCTTGACCGCGGGATTCGGAGAAGCGGCCCGGCGCTCTACTCTTGGCTGCGTTCCGAGTTGCGGACGTATCAACCGAGGTGTCATCATGAAGAGAGTTCTTTCGGCGTTGGCGTTAGCCACCTTCGCTGCCTTAGCCCAGGCCCAGGTCACGTTCGTCGACGGCACGGAGCGTCCCGTGTTCGCCAACTACAATCCGAACGGGGCCGCAGGCACCCTCGGTCCTGTCGTCGGCGGTCGAGAGGACTCGATGATCAACACGACGGCCGGCATCCTCACCGCGACCTTCCTCGGCTTCGAGGCGATCGACACCGACACCTTCACGTTCACGCTGAGCAGCGGGACTCTGAGCAACAAGGGCGCGCTCAACGCGTCGATTTCTGGTCCGGCGGCCGCAGGCCCGCTCAACTTCACGTTCGCCGACATGTTCCAGGGAACGGCCATCGGCAACGGCCAGAACCTCGGCGACTTCACGTCCTACGCCGTCCTCGGCTCGTTCGCCGGCAGCGTGTTCACGCCGTTCACCCTCGGCGGCGCGTACGACCTGATCCTCGGCTTCAATGACGGCTTGCGAGTGGACAGCGACTACGACGACATGGTCGTGGGCCTGAAGGTCGCCGCCATTCCCGAGCCGGAGACGTACGCCTTGCTGATGGCCGGCTTGGGCGCGGTCGGGTTCGTCGCCAGGCGGCGCAGGAAGAGCTGAGCCTTCCTCGTCTGACCGACGGCCCCGAAAGCGTTTCGGGGCCGTCTTTCTGACATGAGGCGCTCGGGCGTAGCGCTCTACGCGCGGTGCTCTGGCGCGGAAGTCGCTCTCGAGCTGACAACGGAACCGCCAGCCAGCCCCGCCAACTCCACTGTCCGTGCGGACCGGAGCTCATCGCGGGCATGCCGCGCGATCGTCCAGGCACCGCTGAGAGCCAACAAAGCCATTCCAGTCGCCACGAGCAGATCCGGCCAGGCGCGTCCGCTCCCCAGAACGCCGAGGGCAGCCAGTCCCACCGCGATGTTGCCGAGCGCGTCGTTGCGCGAGCAGATCCAGACCGATCGCATGTTCGAATCGCCTGTGCGGTAGCGATACAGTATGAGCGCCACCGCCACGTTGACGGCGAGCGCCAGAACGGCCACGACACCCATGGTCATCGGCTCGGGGACACCGCCTTGCAGAAACGACCATGTGGCCCGCGCCAGGACCAGCACGCCGAATCCGGCCATGCACGTCGCCTTGACGAGCGAAGCCCGGGCGCGCCAGACGATCGCCAGCCCCAGCACCGCGAGCGAGATTCCGTAGTTCGCTGCATCGCCGAGAAAGTCGATCGCGTCCGCGAGGAGCGACACCGAGCCGGACTGCAGGCTCCCGGCGACCTCGACCCCGAACATGATGATGTTGAGGGCCAGCGCGATCCACAGAATGTTCCGATAGCGGGGGTCAGCGCTCGGGGAGGGCGGGGCGCAGCAACTGTCTGACATGGGGTTCGGCAAAGACTCCATTTGAACCTGTCCGCGATTCAGCGGCGACAGGCGGTCGAGAGACCACAGGTAGTACGGACAAGCGGCACCTCGTCGTCGACCAAATTTTGCTGCAGCCGATCGTCTCGTCTCTGATCAGACTGGAGGCGTGGCGCTGTCGCGGCGACCGCTGCCAGAATCATCCCCGCACTCGACGAGGACACCCATGATCACGCCCGAGGACCTCCCCGGCGTCCCCGTTTTCGCCTCGGTGCCGCCCGAGGACCTCGCGCGCCTGGCGCAGGCCGCCGGCGATGTCCGGCTCGGCGCCGGTGACTACGCCGTGCACGAAGGCGACGAGCGCTCGCTGTTCGTGGTGCTGGCCGGACGCATCGAGGTCACCAAGGTCATCGACGGCATCGAACGCGTCATCGGCCAGCGCGCGCCGGGCCAGATCTTCGGCGAGGTGCCGATCATCTTCGGCACGCCCTACCAGGGCAGCTACCGCGCGACTGAACCGACGCGCCTGATGCACCTCTCGGCGCGGCAGTTCCACGCGCTGGCCTCGGCGCAGCCGGAGGTGCTGACGAAGGTGGCGGCGATCGCGGCCGAGCGGATCGGCGGGCTGAAGGGAATCGCCACGGCGCCGCCGAGCGCGCGCGGCCTGATGCTGGCGCGTCCCGGCGACGACAGCGTCCGATGCGCCGTAGACAGCGGCGGCGAGCCCGGCCGGGCCGCCGCCGACGATCACTGCGTCGTAGGTCCCGGCGCGCGGCTGCGTCTGCAGGCCGACATGCTCGGCGACCTCGCGCGGGCGGGCGCGCGTGAGCAGCGAGCCGTCGTCGCAGACGAGCGCCGGCAACTGGTCGTCGTCCAGCGCCGGCCCGGTCCATCGCGTCGCGCGGTCGGGCGCGTCCGCCGCCACCCAGTCGTGCGAGATCTTGTTGCGGTCGA
>Ga0207650_10000817_pt1 | contig 23890 bp, 19 predicted proteins | sample KBSS63metaG_FD_184325 | JGI IMG/M metagenome (GOLD analysis project Ga0207650, IMG submission 184325) | Switchgrass rhizosphere microbial communities from Kellogg Biological Station, Michigan, USA - KBS S6-3 metaG (SPAdes) (version 2) | ecosystem: Host-associated > Plants > Roots > Rhizosphere...
GACCACGTTCCTGCAGACGATCAGCACCGCCTTCAGCCAGACCACGTTCCTGCAGACGATCAGCACCGCCTTCAGCCAGGCCACGTTCCTGCAGACGATCAGCACCGCCTTCAGCCAGACCACGTTCCTGCAGACGATCAGCACCACCTTCAGCGACACGGCGTTCCAGCAGGCGGTCGGAACCCCCTTCGGCTACGCGGTTGCCTTGCAGGCGGTCGGCGCCACCCTCTGCCACACGACTTTCGATCAGGCGATCCGCACCGCCTTCAGCGACAACAGGGTGAGCAAATGCGTTTGCAGCGAGTACCGAGAAAGCGAGGCTAAGCAAGATTTGGCGTTTCATGAGAGTGTGCTCCGAGTGTTTTAGTTGGGATGTTGCTGTTATGGGTTTGATGTTACGCGTTGCATTTTTTTAGAGAACTTCATTGCGCTGATGGTGACTATCGATGCCAGCGATGGCCCGGTACTCGGGGCCATCGCAGCGCCCGTCATGGCATCTGCGGCAGTTCCTGCGGGCGCAGGTCGAACACCAGCACTTCGGCGTCCTCGCCCTGGCTCAGGCGGATCTGCCGCTCATCCCGCACTCGGGCGCCATCGCCTTCCTGCAAGCGCTGGCCGTTGACTTCAACGCTGCCCTGGGCCACATGGATGTACACATGGCGATCCGGCGGCAGGTCGAGGGTGGCGGTTTCGTCACCGTTGAACAGCCCGGCATATACCCGTGCGTCCTGGCGCACGCTGAGGGAACCGTCGTTGCCGTCCGGCGAGATGATCAACTGCAAGCGTCCACGTTTCTGCGCCTCGCTGAAGTGCTCCTGCTGATAGCGCGGTTCGGCGCCGGCCACGGCAGGCACGATCCAGATTTGCAGGAAGTGCACGCCACGGCTCTGGCTGTGGTTGAACTCGCTGTGGGCCACGCCGCTGCCGGCGCTCATCAGTTGCACATCGCCAGGGCGGATCACCGAACCGGTGCCGAGGGTGTCCTTGTGTTCCAGCGCGCCTTCAAGCACATAGGAGAAAATCTCCATGTCGCGGTGCGGGTGCTGGCCGAAGCCTTTACCGGCGGCGACGCGGTCATCGTTGATCACCAGCAGGTCGGAAAAACCCTGTTCATTCGGGTTCCAGTAGTTGGCGAACGAGAAGGTGTGGAACGACTTCAACCAACCGTGATTGGCGGCGCCGCGTTCGGAAGCTTTGCGAAGAGTCAGCATGGTCTTGTCCTCAAGTGGGCGCGGGCTGCGAGATGCAGGGCTCCTGCGTTGAGAAGAAGATTAATGGTTACTGCAGAATTCATTAAGAAGATAAAAACTGAATAACTGTCTCATCTGAGTTGACAGTTTCGAACGTGTCATAATGCCCGCCGCATTCTTTCTCGATGGATCTTTGTGTTTATGAAAACCGTGGCCATGGCGCTGTTTCCGGACTTCCTCCTGCTCGACATGGCCGGGCCGCTGGAAGTGTTTTCGATTGCTAACCGCTACCTGCCGGCGGCGGCGCATTACCAGATCCTCACCCTCGGCACCGAGCCTGGCCCCTTGCGTGCCTCCAATGGCGTCGTGGTGCAGGCCGACCTGTTGCTGGACCAGGCGCACGACGCCTACGACCTGTTACTCGTTCCCGGTGGCCCCGGCGCCTACAACGAATGCCACCCCGCGTTGTTGCCGTGGCTCAAAGAGGCTGCACCTCGCGCCACACGCTTTGGTTCGATCTGCACCGGTGCCTTTGTGCTCGGGCATGCCGGCCTGCTGGACAATCACCGTGTGACCACCCACTGGCACTACACCGAGCGGCTGATCAAGGCCTTCCCCAAGGCGATCGTCGAGACCGATCGCATTTACCTGCAGGACGGGCGGCTGATCACCTCGGGCGGGGTGACGGCCGGGATCGACCTGGCGTTATCGATCGTTGCCCAGGACCACGGCAAGCAAGTCGCGGTGGAAGTGGCCAAGGTGCTGCTGGTGGTGATGAAGCGCCAGGGCGGCCAAGCGCAGTTCAGCCCGATGACGGCTGCCGTGGCACCCCAGGAAACCGCGATCACCCGCGTGCAGAACCACGTGCTGGCGCACCTGCACCAGCCGTTCACCATCGAATCCATGGCTGAGCTGGCCGGCATGAGCGCTCGCCACTTTGCACGGTTGTTTGCCAGGGAGGTGCAGATGACGCCGATGGCCTTCCTGCAAGGCGCGCGCATCGACCGTGCCCGGCAGTTGCTGGAGTCCACCGACCTGCCGCTCAAGACCGTGGCCTTCCACGCAGGCTTCGGCAGCGTGCGGCATATGCGCTTTCTGTTCAGTGAAAAACTCGGTCTCAACCCGACCCAGTACCGACAACAGTTCAGTTAACGACAGAATGTCCGTCTGGCGCACTCGATTGTCCGTATCGCTCCCCGTGCCAGCATTGTCCTGTCATTGGTAGCTGGCAAGATAGCGTCAAGCCCATGGAAAAGGATGCGCAGGCGCCCAAGGCCGGGTGTTTCAGCGCGATGACAGACATGAACAACCCTCAGGCGATTGACGTTGATGGCACGGTGCGCTTCGGCATCTATGCCTTTCACCGGCAACAGCGGTTGGTCAGCAAGATAGGCTTGCCGGTGCCTCTGGGTGGGCGTGCGCTGGATATCCTCGCGGTGCTGTTGGAAACGCCCGGGCAGTACGTCAGCAAGTCCACCTTGATCGAGCGTGTGTGGCCGGACAGCGTGGTGGAAGAAAACAACCTGCGTGTGCACATTGCGGCACTGCGCCGCGCCCTCGATGGGCAACGCTATATCCTCAACGATCCCCTGCGTGGCTATTGCTTCGCCGCCAAGGTGCAGGGGGCCATGCCCGCCATGACACCCCGACACAACCTGGCGGCACGCCTCAGTGCGGTGATCGGCTGTGAGGCGTTGTTGGGCGTACTCGCGCGACGCCTGTCCGGGCATTACCTGATGACCCTGACCGGGTGCGCCGGTGTCGGCAAGAGTACCCTGGCCCTGGCGTTGGCCGAACGGGTATTGCCGCGTTACCGGGACGGCGTGTGGTGGGTCGACCTGGCCACGGTGGAGGCGCCGATAACCATGCTGCGCCACCTGGCCACGGCGCTGCACCTTGAACCCAGCGCCAACGCCACACAGCTGTGCCGTCAATTGGCCTCCCGTCAGCTATTGCTGGTGCTGGATGGTGCCGACTTGCTGCTCGGCGCCTGCCGGCACCTGGTGCGCGTGCTACGTGAAACAGCCCCCCATGTCAGCGTGCTGCTCAGCAGTCGTGAAGCCTTGAATGTCCCGGGCGAATGGGTGCAACGCGTGCCCCGGTTGGCGGTGCCTGCACCGTCGGCGCTGGGCAGTGTCGAACACGCCATGGCCTACCCGGCTGTACAACTGTTCGTGGCGCGGGCAAGCGCCGGGCAACAGGGGTTTGTGTTGCGGCTCCAGGACTTGGCGCCGCTGCGTGATATCTGCCGACGCCTCGATGGTCTCCCTCTCGCACTGGAGCTGGCCGCGGCCCAAGTGGATGCCCTGGGCGTGCGTGGCTTGCAGCAGCAACTGTGCAAGGGTTTGCAGGTGCTGACCCGAGGCCGTCGCACGGCGGTGGAGCGTCACCAATCGCTGATCGCAGCCCTGGACTGGACCTACCAGCGGCTGAGCCTGCCGGAGCGCTGGCTGTTCTTGCAATTGGGGTTGTTCAAGATGGCGGTGACCTTACCCACCCTGAGCGAGCTGGTCGCTGGCTCGGAGCTGGAACATGCCGACCTGTCCTACCTGCTGGGGCGTCTGGTGGATACCTCATTGCTGACCCTTGAACCCGGCCCGGGCCATTCGCGTTATCGCCTGCTCAACTGCGTGCGCAGCTATGCGCTGGCCCACCTGCGTGACCCGGTGCAGGTGGCACGGTTGCAGCAGGGCGATGGGCATTACTTGGGGCCGTTCTCAGGCCGGCCGTTTGTCTTGCAACTCGTCGAGCAGGCGGCGTACGCGGACTAGGTCCGGGGTGGCAAAGCCTTCGGTAAAGCGCGCATGGACCGAACCCAGCACGTCGCGTGCAGCCTGCAGGCGACCTTGGGTCTGCCACAGCTGCGCCAACGACGTCGCGCAGCGTAGCTCCCAGGCCAGTGCGCCTTGCTGGTGCGCCAGCCCGAGGGCGTCGAGCAGCAGCGTTTCGCTCGCACGGGGATCCGCGATGCTTGCGGCGCGTACCCGCAGGATTTCCGCTGCGCACCAGCCCGCGCCGCCCGTGCGTGCGCGTTCAAACCCTGGGTCATCGACGGCGTGTGCACCCAGCGTGATCAGGATGTCCTCGATCAGCCCCAAGCCTTGCAGATCGTGGTGCCCCAGGATGCCGGCATAGTGCCCCGCCCAGGTCTGAAATAACTGCACCGAGTGCTTGTGCGCGTGTTCCAGCAGCAACGCTTGCAGGCTCTGGGCAGCGTGCTCGTCACCGTTGTAACGGGCGATGACCACGCCTGCCAGGGCCAGGGTGTAGCAGATGGAGGTGCCGTGATTGATCTGCAGCGCCAACGCCAACGCCTGGCTGGCGGTACGCCAGGCTTGCTCGGGAAAACCCTGCAGCCACAGGATCCGCGCCAACACCGTCAGTGAGGCCACGCTCTGGTCGTATTGCACGCCAATGCCGTGGGCGAACCGATTAAGGTGGCCGCTGTGCGCCATGCGTTGGATCACTTGCTCAGCATTGTGCCGGGCGAGCGCCTGATTGCCGTTGTAGTGCTGCGCCAGTACGCGCAGGCGCTGGGCACTGACGTCCAGTTGCGGGTCGGTGCGCGGGTCGAGGCGATCGAACTGCTCGCTCTGCGCCAGCGCCTGGCGATACAGGCCTGCACACAGGTTCACCGCCATATGCCCGGAGACCGCGCGCAATTGACCCGCGACGTCCTGGCGCTCCTCGGCCAGACGCCGGGCGCTGACAAACGCGGCGATGGTCTGCGGGGCACCGCCCATGGCGTGATAGGACAGGCTGCCCAGCGCCAATTGCAGTTGCATCGTCAAGCGCGGGCAGGGCGAGGCGGCCCGGCTCATCAGCGCCAACGCCTGGTCCACATACAAACGGTGCTCCCTGAGTAACGACAACTCTTGCCACAGTGGCATGGCGCTGACCGTCAAGCGGATTGCCAGCAAGTGTTCGCCCCCTTGCGCGAGCCCCCAGTCGAGGGCCGAGCGGATGTCTTCACGCAGCGGCGCATAGCGGTCGATCCAGGGTTGGGTGGCGATCAATTGCCAGTCCTCGCGCGCTTGCTCCATCAGCGCCAGGCAGCGCTCGGCATGGCGCCCGCGGGTGGCATCGAGCTCATCGGCGACGCTGAGTTTTTCCAGGGCGTAGGTGCGCGTGATATCCAGCAGGCGATAGACCATCTCGTCATCACCGACCTCCACATTGAGCAAGGACTTGGCGACCAACTGGGTGATTGAACCCAGCACCTCGGCGGGTGCGACCTCTTCCCCGGCGATCACCGCCGCCGCGCTGGCCAGGCTGAACCCGCCCCGGAATACCGCCAGCCGGCGCAGGCAGATCTGCTCGCAGGCCGTCAGCAGCTCAAAGCTCCAGTCCAGCGTGGCGCGCAGGGTTTGATGGCGGGGCAGCGCGTTGCGCCTGCCACGGGTGAGCAAGCGGAAATTGTCCTCCATCTGCACCAGCAGTCCGGGCAGGCCAAAGCGTTCGATCTGCGCCGCGACCAACTCGATGGCCAGGGGGATGCCGTCCAGGCGTTGGCAGATATCAATCGCCAGTGGCAGTTCGGCTTCACTTAATTCAAAGCTGTCCTGATGGGACATGGCCCGCTCGATCAACAGTTGCAGGGCCGGGTAGCCCAGCGCCTGGGCGCGGTTGCCGGTGGCCGGAGGGCAGGCCAGCGGTTCCAGGCGCTGCACGTACTCGCCCTCGGCGCGCAAGGCCTCGCGGCTGGTGGCCAGGATGTGCAAGCGGGGCGCGTGGCGCAGCAGGGTTTCGCTGATCAGGGCGATGTCGTCCAGCAGGTGCTCGCAGTTGTCGATCACCAGCAGCAACTGGCGCTCCTGCAGGCTGCGCGCAAACGTGACCAGCGGCTCTTGTTCTGCGTGGGTTAGGTCGAGCAGGGCGGCGAGATTGGGCAGGATCATCGACGCCGCGCTGAGCGGCGCCAGGTCCAGCAGGCGTATACCGTCGCGGTAATGCCCGATCAGCAATTCCGCCACGCGCAGGGCGACGGTGGTCTTGCCGATGCCGCCGGCGCCTGTCAGGGTGATAAAGCGTTGCGCGGGCAGGTTCTGCACCAGGCTGTCGATCAGGGCCTGGCGGCCGATCATGCGGGTGCGGCGCAACGGCAGGTTGTGGCACGGGCGTTGGGGGGCGCCCTCGGCGGGTAGCGTCATCGGCTCGATGCTCAGTGGCGCAACAAAACTGTAGCCACGCTGGGCCACGGTGACGATATAGCGCTGCCCGGCCTGGCCATCGCCCAAGGCCTTGCGCAAGGCTGCCATGTGCACTCGCAGGTTGCCATCTTCCACCACGCTTTTGGGCCAGACACGGGCGATCAACTCTTGCTTGCTCACCACATTGCCGGCCTGCTCCAGCAGGATCATCAGGATATCCACCGCACGCCGCCCCAGCCGCAACGGACGACCCGCCTCCAGCACCAGGCGTTGGCGCGGGTGGATGCGGTAGGGGCCGAAATGCACGGCCTGGTCGCTGAGGTCACTCATGGGGACCCTGTTCGTGGAGGGGGAAGCGGCCAGCATATTCCAGGTACGTGCGGACCACTAGGCTGCAATCACTTGAGGCTTGTGACGCAATTGGTGATTTCGCCAGGTCATCGGGTTGACCCCTTCGCTGCGGGTGAACATATGGCAGAAATGCGCCTGGTCGCAAAACCCGCATTCCAGGCTGATTTGCGTCAGGCTCAGGCGCGAACCGGTGATCAGTTCCTTGGCCCGTTGGATGCGCTGCTCGCGAATCCACTCCTGCGGCGACAGCCCGGTGGTGCACTTGAACGCGCGGGAAAAATGGCTGCGCGACAACGCGCAGGCCTGGGCCAGGTCGGCAATGGCCAGGCTTTCGCCGAGGTTGGCGAGGATCAATTGCTTGGCGATACGCTCGCGCCGGGGGCATAGGCCGCCGGTAGCGGATAAGCGAGGAGCATGCTGCTCAAGTCGGGCCATGACGAAAATCCGCAGTCGATGGGAGCGTTCCCGGTGAATGGGTGCAGTGTAGACGCCGCTAATCTTGTTGCCGGACCGCCTGGCTGACGAGTTAATCGTTGTTAATTTCGCCAGGTACGTACGCGGAAAAGACAGCACAGACGTGCAATCGCGCTAGCGCTCCGCGTGCTTCCCTGTGCGCTTGCCAACCGTTTGGATACCACCATGAACCGCAACGACCTGCGCCGCGTCGACATGAACCTGCTGGTGATTTTCGAAGCGCTGATGTTCGAAAAGAACCTGACCCGGGTCGCCGAAAAACTCTTTATGGGCCAACCGGCGGTGAGCGCGGCGCTGGGGCGCTTGCGCGATTTGTTCGACGACCCATTGCTGCTGCGCAACGGGCGGGGCATGGAGCCCACGCCGCGTGCCGTGGCGATACTCAAGGAGTTGCAGCCGGCCATGGACATCATTTCGGGTGCCGTCAGCCGCGCCAAGGATTTCGATCCGTCTACCAGCTGCGCAGTGTTCCGCATCGGCCTGTCCGACGACGCCGAGTTCGGCCTGTTCCCGCCGTTGCTCAGCCAACTGCGCGAAGAAGCCCCAGGCATCGTCGTGGTGGTGCGCCGCGCCAATTACCTGTTGATGTCGTCGTTATTGGCCAGTGGCGAGATCACGGTGGGCGTGAGCTACACCACCGAATTGCCGGCGAATGCCAAGCGCAAGAAACTGCGGGATATCCCTTGCAAGGTACTGCGTGGGGATGACGGTGTTGAGCCGCTGACCCTGGACGACTACTGCGAGCGGCCCCATGCGATGGTGTCGTTTTCCGGGGACTTGAGCGGCAACATTGACCTGGACCTGGCGCGTATCGGCCGGGCACGGCGAGTGGTGTTGGCGGTGCCGCAGTTCAGCGGGCTGCGGGCGTTGCTCGCGGGTACGCAGATTATTGCGACGGTGCCGGATTATGCGGCCTGTGCGTTGACCGAGGGCACTGCGATACGCGCGGAGGACCCACCCTTTGCCATTGATGCCGCGGAGTTGTCGATGGTGTGGAGCGGGGTGCATGACAATGATCCGGCGGAGCGTTGGCTACGGGGGCGGATTGCGGAGCATATGTCGAGGGCGCTTTAGGTGTGGTTGGCAGGCAGCCGCAATAATTTGAATCTGATCGGCATCGACGTTAAGCAAAGTCTTGTCCCTCCGAGCGTTGTTTCCGGCAGCCTGCTTGGGTGAGGGCCTTCTAGCATGGGTTAACTTTTCCAGAGGAGGCTTGTCGCTGATATGCATATTCAAAGACCGCAATTTATCCCACAAACAGTGGCTGAGCCTTCTCCTAATGTTCCCGTGCCGCCGCCGGTGGAACAACCGAACGGCCCTGTGATCGCGTCGGATACACCCGTCACGCGCTCAAGAAGAGAGGTGGCAGCCACGCCGGGTTCATCGTCGAGGACGGTTGAGGCCTCAAGGTTAGACAGGGTCGACGATCCGAAACTTGAGATTAAGAAAGAGGCCACCTCACCCAACGGGCTGTTTGCTGTGAGTTACTCAATTCCTGTCGCCGGCTCCGGGCTGAACAATATTACGTTTCCAATGATCATTGACGAGGGGCTCCAACGAAAGACGGCCCAGGACCCTGGGATTTATTACGCGATGCTGTTCGACGTAAGCAATGAGCAAGGTAAATCTCTTGATGGCGGCTATATCGGGATTCAGCCACGGCAGGATGGCAAGGCGCTGGTGATGTTTTCCGGCTTTGGTTCGCACTTCAGTGCGCCCAAAGGCCGTGCCGAGGCGGATGGGGGGGAAGGAGGCAGCAATAGCACACTGGTCGATTTTGAGTTTGGTCATAAATATAACCTGACGGTGACCCGAGACCCTGACAACCCCCAGAGGCTGAAGGGCTATATTCAGGATGTCACGGACCCTGCTCACCCTGGGGTAAAGCAGCATGTCGAAGACCTTGATGTCGACCAGAAGTTTGTGTTGGCGGCCAGTAACACAGGGTTTGTCGAGCACTACGGTGCCGATATCAGCCGAAGCTCCCAGATCGCACCGACGCGCGGCAGTTTTTTCGCACCCTTCACGACGGAGGCTGACGGCACGGTCAAGGCGGGTGAAGTCAGGAGTGACGGGTTCTATGGTCGGTACAAAAACGCGATGATCGGTGATCAGGAAGTTACCAAAGTGGCGGGTAAAGGTCAGGAAGTCTATTTTACGTTTCAGGGCGCGGGTTACGGCGCTAAGGCCTGACACGTAACAAAAACCGGAAGGCCCCTGCGGCCTTCCGGTTTTTTTTGCCTTGTCGAATCGATTGGCCCGCGAGCCGCCACGTCAAACAGCACATACATCCAATTCCCCGCCCCCAATCCCAACCACACTCCCTCCATCGCTCAACTCTGCAGGTGGGAATACACAGCCATGGACCCAACACCCAAAACCAGCCCCGACGAAGTCGTCACCTTGGTCGTCAAGCACCTGATCAAACAAGGCCGCGAAACCGACTACGAAGCCTGGCTGCGTCGCATCGTGCGGATCGCCGGCGCGCGCCCCGGCCACCTGGGTGTCGACGTAGTGCGCGGCAAGCAGGGCAAGCTGGCGCTGTTCACCTGTGTGTTGCGTTACCGCTCCACTGATGACCTGGAAACCTGGCTTGATTCCCCCGAGCGCAAATCGCTGATCGACGAAGCCTCCCCCTTGCTGGCCGATGGCGACAAAACCGAAATCGGTTCGGTCAATGAATTCTGGTTCGCGCCGCTGGCCGACAGCGCCGCCAAACCTCCCCGCTGGAAGCAAGCAGTGGTCACCCTGTGCGTGATCCTGCCGCTGACCCTGCTGGTACCCATCGCGTGGGGCCCGGTTCTGCGCCTGCACCCGTTCCTCTCCAACTACGTGGTCGCCACCTTCCTGGTCACCGTGACGATCGTTGTATTGGTGGTCTACCTGCTGATGCCGGCGGCCACCCGCCTGTTCGCTCCCTGGCTTGAAGCCTCTGTAAAGGAAACCCTATGAACGCCGATCTGATTCTGTTCAATGGCCAGTTCCACACCGTGGACCGTGAAAACCCGCGCGCAACCGCCGTCGCCATCAGCCAGGGGCGCTTTGTCGCCGTGGGCACCGACGGTGAGGCCATGGCCCTGCGCGGCAGTGGCACCCAGGTCATCGACCTCAAGGGCCGCACCGTCATCCCCGGCCTCAATGACTCGCACCTGCACCTCATCCGTGGCGGCTTGAACTACAACCTCGAACTGCGCTGGGAAGGCGTGCCGTCCCTGGCCGATGCCCTGCGCATGCTCAAGGACCAGGCCGACCGTACGCCCACCCCGCAATGGGTGCGCGTGGTGGGTGGCTGGAACGAATTCCAGTTTGCCGAAAAGCGCATGCCGACCCTGGAAGAGTTGAACCAGGCGGCGCCTGACACTCCCGTATTCGTGCTGCACCTGTACGACCGCGCCTTGCTCAACCGTGCCGCCCTGCGCGTGGCCGGCTACACCAAGGACACACCGAACCCGCCGGGCGGCGAGATCGTGCGGGACAGCAACGGCAACCCCACCGGCATGCTGGTGGCACGGCCGAACGCGATGATCCTGTATTCGACCCTGGCCAAGGGCCCGAAACTGCCGCTGGAATACCAAGTCAACTCGACCCGCCAGTTCATGCGTGAACTCAATCGCCTGGGGCTCACCAGCGCCATCGATGCCGGCGGTGGTTTCCAGAACTACCCCGATGACTACGCGGTGATCGAGCAACTGGCCAAGGACGAGCAACTGACGGTACGCATCGCCTACAACCTGTTCACCCAGAAGCCCAAGGAAGAACTCAGCGACTTCAAGCACTGGACCGGCAGCGTCACCCTGCATCAGGGCGATGACTACCTGCGCCACAACGGCGCCGGCGAGATGCTGGTGTTCTCGGCGGCCGACTTCGAAGACTTCCTTGAGCCACGCCCGGACCTGCCGCTGACCATGGAACAGGAACTGGAGCCGGTGGTGCGCCATCTGGTGGAGCAGCGTTGGCCGTTCCGCTTGCACGCCACCTATGACGAGTCCATCTCGCGCATGCTCGACGTGTTCGAGAAGGTCAACCGTGACATCCCGTTCAACGGCTTGCCGTGGTTCTTCGACCACGCCGAGACCATCACCCCGAAAAACATCGAGCGTGTACGCGCCCTTGGCGGCGGTATTGCGATCCAGGACCGCATGGCGTTCCAGGGCGAATACTTCGTCGAGCGTTACGGCGCCAAGGCGGCCGAAGCCACGCCGCCGATCAAGCGCATGCTTGCCGAAGGCGTGCCGGTAGGGGCGGGCACCGACGCCACGCGGGTGTCGAGCTACAACCCTTGGACCTCGTTGTACTGGATGGTCAGCGGCCGCACCGTCGGCGGCCTGGAACTGCACGCCGAAGGCCTGCCGCGACTCACCGCGTTGGAATTGTTCACCCATGGCAGCGCCTGGTTCTCGTCCGAGCAGGGCAAGAAGGGCCAGATCAAGGTCGGCCAGTTGGCGGACGTGGCGGCCCTGTCGGCGGACTTCTTCAGCGTCGACGAAGAAGCCATCAAGTGGATTGAGTCGGTACTCACCGTGGTCGGCGGCAAGGTGGTCTACGGCGCCGGCGACTTCGAAGACTTTGCACCGCCGCGTGTGCCGGTGCTGCCGGACTGGTCGCCGGTGGTCAAGGTGCCGGGTCATTGGCGCCCGACTTCGCCCTTGCAGGCACAGGTTCACCAGTGCAGCGGCCCGTGCGGCGTGCACGCCCACAGCCACGAAAAAGCGCGCCTTTCCAGCGTGCCGGTCAGCGACTTCCAGGGATTCTGGGGTGCGTTCGGCTGCTCGTGCTTTGCGTTCTGATTTCCCAAACCCGTTAGGAGATATTCCCATGGCTTACAAACGTTTGAACAAAGATGACGCTGTCGTACTGTTGGTCGATCACCAGACTGGCCTGATCTCCCTGGTACAGGACTTCTCCCCGAACGAGTTCAAGAACAACGTGCTGGCCCTGGCCGACGTGGCCAAGTTCTTCAACCTGCCGACCATCCTGACCACCAGTTTTGAAGGCGGTCCTAACGGCCCACTGGTTCCCGAGCTCAAGGCCCTGTTCCCGGACGCGCCGTACATCGCCCGCCCTGGCCAGATCAACGCCTGGGACAACGAAGACTTCGTCAAGGCGGTCAAGGCGACCGGCCGCAAGCAAATCATCATTGCCGGTGTGGTGACGGATGTGTGCGTTGCGTTCCCGACCCTGTGCGCCCTCGACGAAGGCTTTGAGGTATTCGTGGTCACCGACGCGTCGGGCACCTTCAATGAAACCGTGCAACAGGCTGCCTGGGCACGCATGACCGCTGCCGGTGCGCAACTGGTGAACTGGTTCGCCGTGGCCTGCGAGCTGCAAGTGGACTGGCGCAACGACATGGAAGGCCTGGCCAACCTGTTGTCGCCGCGCATTCCCAACTACCGCAACCTGATGAACAGCTACTCGGCGTTTACTGCCAAATAACCTGCTCTCAAGTCTGTCGGTAATCCCTTGTGGGAGGGGGCTTGCTCCCGATGACGGTGCTTCAGTCTAAATTTCTTTGACTGACCCACCGCTATCGGGGGCAAGCCCCCTCCCACATTTCGATTTGTGGTGCGGCGACAAACCCGTTATAAAAACCGAAAATGTCCACCGAGAAGCGACAATGAACCCCTTTGAAGACATGCGCCTGTTCTGCCAGGTCATGGAGTCCGGCAGCTTCACCGCCGCCGCCGAACAGCTGGGCCTGTCCAAGCAATTCGTCAGCCGCCGTCTGATCCAACTCGAAGACCGCCTGGGCGTACGCCTGCTCAACCGTTCCACGCGCCGTTTGGATGTCACGCCACTCGGCCAGAGTTACTACGAATCCGCCTTGCGCCTGCTCAGTGAAGTCGAGCAAGTGGAGCAGGGCATCGCCGGCCAGAACAGCGAGCCGCGCGGCACCATCCGTCTCAGCGCGCCGTTGTCGTTTGCCATGGCTCACCTGGGCTGCCTGTTGCCGCTGTTCTTGCAGCGCCATCCTCAGGTGTCGGTGGAGGTCGATTTGAGCGACCGTCCGGTGGACCTGATCGGCGAAGGCTACGACCTGGTGCTGCGCATCGGCACCCTGGAAGATTCCACCTTGATTGCCCGCCGTATCGCCAGCATCCCACGGGTGTACTGCGCGAGCCCCGACTACCTGGCCCTGCGCGGTACACCGCAAAAGCCGGATGACCTTGCCGAACACGATTGCCTGCCCTACGGCCATGGCCGCCAGGTGCAATGGCGTTTCAAGGGCAAGGTGCAGGCGTTGAATGTGAGCGGGCGCATGCGTGTAAACAACGGCGATCTGCTGCGCGACACCGCCATTGCGGGCTTGGGCGTGACCTACCTGCCGACCTTTATCGTCGGCGAAGCGGTGAAGGACGGCCGCCTGGTGACGGTCCTGGACGAGTTCGCCCCCGAGGCGCTGACCCTGTCGGCGGTGTACCCGCAACACCGGCAAAGCTCGCGGCCGGTGCAAGCGCTGGTTGAGTTCCTGCGCGAACGCCTGGCTAGCGGCTGCTGAACAGCTGGCGGATCAGGTTGGGCGTGCTGCCGGTCCAGCGCTTGAATGCACGGCGAAAGTTCGCCGCATCGTTGAAGTTCAGGTACGCCGCCACTTCGTCATTGCTGTAGCCCTTGACCTGATACAGGTGCAACGCCACCTGCTTGCGCACACGGTCCACCTGCTGCTGAAAACCGGTGTCGTGCTTGTGCAGCTTGCGCTTGAGGGTGGCCGGGCTCATGGCGAAGGCGTGCGCGGCCTGTTCCAGGCTCGGCGGTTGGCGCACCTGCTCGTGTAAATAGGCGTAGAGGCAGTCGAGAAAACTGCCGGCGAAGCCCAACTGTTCGATCTGCTCGCGGGCTTGCTGGCGCGCCACCTGGCCTGCGGTGGCCGAGGCCCCCGGCCAGGCGCGGGTGAGGTATTCGCGCGGGAGGCTCAGCATGTCCAGCGGCCGCTCGAAGCGTGTGTCTTCCCCGAGGTGTACCCAGTATTGCTCGACGTAACGCGGCTCGGCATGGCTGAAACTGCACACCCACGGCAGCCGCTCACCGCTGAGCCATTGGCTCATGGCGACCACCGACGTCATGCTGGCTTCCAGCAAAAAGCGCCAGTGCTCCCCGGCGCCGCAACTGTCCAGCCAGTACAGGTAGGCGTGGTGTTCATCCAGCTCCAGTTGCAGGGTGACCAAGGGGCTGAGCAGCACCTGTTGCTGGATCAATATGTCCAAGGCCTGGTGCAGGTTTTGCGCATGGCCGAGGGCATGGCTGGCGGCGCCGTAATAGCCCGGCAATAGCCGCTGCCCAAACAGGAAGCTGCTGTCGTCGGCGTCGAGTAACTTGCGGCTGTTACCGATCAAGGCGAGAAACTGCTGGGGGCTCAACCGCGCGTTGCCCGCCAGGATATCCTCGTGAAACAGCCCGGTACCCCGCAGCAGGCGATGACTGTCGATGTCGCGGGACAACGCCAGGTCGATCAGCGTGGCGGGTTGGTAATGCCCTGGGATGAAGCGGCTGTCGCTTTCATACCAGTTGGTTTTCACCGCCATCTCAGGCGCTTTTCGCGAGCGGTTGCTTGGCCCGCGCCAGCGCGAGGTTCAGGCGCTTGAGCAAGTCCGGGGGCGATTCCTCCAGGGCCATGACCACGGCGGTGGTCGCCGCCAGTTGCAAGCGCTCACCGTGCAACCGGGTCTTGTGGGCCAGGCCGCGCACGGCTTGCTGCAACTCCAGCGCGAGCTCCTTGGCCTGGCGCTCACCGGTGTTGGGCAGCAGCACCACAAAGCGGTCGCCGGCCAGGCGGCACAGCAGGTCCTGGCGGCGCAGGTTGAGCAGCAACAAATGGCTGAGGGCCTGCAACACGGCATCGCCCTCGGCATGCCCGTAGGCCTGGTTGATGGCGGCGAAGTTGTCCAGGTCCAGCGCCAGCAGTGACAGCGGTTGCTCTTGGTCGTGGCTGTCTTGCAGGCTGTCGGCCAACTGGCGCTTGAGGTAGTCGGCACCGGCCAGGGGCGTGAGTTTGTCGAACAGCCGATGCTCACGGAACAGCCGCTCGCGCTTCTCCATCTGTGCGCTGATTGCCAGTTGTTCGCGGTGCCAGTGGTAGATGCCGATGGTCAGCAGGATCATGCCCACCGGCATCGGCCCGGACTCCAGCCAGTGGTCCCAGGTGATGCTGTCGGGCAGGCGGATAAACTCGTCGAGGCTGTCGATCCACCAGGAAAAAAAGATGCATGACAGGCCCAGCGCCAGGTAGTTGGTGACGCGCCCGGCCGGGCGGCTTTTCAGCACCAGGCCCAGCCAGACCAACGCCAACAGCGCGGATCCGCCTTCGCCGAAGATGTCCAGCCACACCCATTCGCTGACGCTTTTCAACTCGCCGCAGGCCAGGTGCAGGATCAGCCCGAGGTTGGCGGCGATCAGCAACAGGCAGAGTTTCCAGCGGTGGGGCTTGAGCACGGAAAACATGGCCGCGGGTCCTCGGGAAAATGAGCGATGGGCGCCAGCACAGCAGATGGATGTGACGGTTGGATGACGGTGGGGGAGGGTCGAATCAGCTCATCTCAAACACGCTGTGGATCAAAAAATGTGGGAGGGGGCTTGCCCCCGATAGCGGTGTATCAGCCAATAAATGTGTCCCTGACCCACCGCTATCGGGGGCAAGCCCCCTCCCACAGTTGATCTCCATAGGTCATATCAGCTCATTCCAAGCAGAGAATCAGGCAAAACCCCCGGTTTACGGGGCTCCCCGCCGATCGCTGTCACAGAACCGTCATCCCCCACCCCTAGCGTGCCCTCCCAGTTGCCGGGCCCGTTGCCTGGCGCCAACGGATTCTTGGGGAGGATTGCATGTACAAGCGCACCGGGCTCGTCAGCTTCACGCTTACCGCCTTGGCCCTGGCGATGGCCAGCGAGCGGCTGAATGCGGCCGACGCGGCCACCACCGAGCACGTCGAAGTGGTTGGCCAGGCGGCGGCCATGGACCAGGCACTCAAGGAGCAGCGCAAGTCCGACAGCATCAAGAGCGTGGTGCATGCCGACGGCGTGGCCCAGTTGCCGGATGAAAACGTCGCCGAAGCGGCGCAGCGCCTGCCAGGCATCAGCGTGGAGCGCGACCAGGGCGAAGGGCGCTTCGTCAGCGTGCGTGGCCTGGGCCCGGACCTCAACAGCGTGACCATCAACGGCACCCTGGTGCCCGCGCCGGAAAGCGCGCGGCGCGCCGTCGCACTGGATGTGCTGCCCTCGGAACTGGTGCAGTCGCTGTCGGTGATCAAGACCCTCACGCCGGACATGGACGCCAACTCCCTCGGCGGCACGGTCGATGTGCAAAGCCTGTCGGCCTTCGACCACAAGGGCTTGTTCTACACCGGCAGTACCGAAGCCAGCTACGACAAGAACACGCGCCAGACCAGCCCGAAATTCTCCGGTGCGGCCAGCAACCGTTTCAGCCTGGGCGACGGCATCGACAACTTCGGCGTGGCCGCCGCGCTGAGCTGGCAGAAGCGTGACTTCGGCTCGGACAACGTCGAGACCGGCGGCGCCTGGGACTTCACCGACGGCGCCAAGCTCAATGAGTTCGAACAGCGCGACTACGACATCAGCCGCGAACGCGCAGGCGGCGGCCTGAACTTCGACTACAAGCCCGACGACCTCAGCAGCTACTACCTGCGCACCCTCTACAGCCGCTACACAGACACCGAAACCCGCAACGCCGCCAGCCTCGAATTTGCCGACCCCCAGGCACCTGGTGAGTTGGGCGACGCCGAAGCCAAGCGCAAGCTGAAAAACCGCGAAGAAACCCAGGAAATCCAATCCTACGTGTTTGGCGGCGAACGCATGCTCGGCCTGTGGACCCTGAGCGGCCAGGCCGGCTACAGCCAATCCAGCGAAGACAGCCCGGCGCACATCGCCGGTGCCACCTTCGACGGCGGTGACTTTGCCAACAGCGGCTTCTATGACCAGGACAAACCACGCCCGATCATCGGCAGCGGCTTCTACGACGCGCGCAATTTCACCCTCGACAAAGTCGACTGGGAAAAACAGAACACAAAAGACACCGAGAAAAACCTGCGCCTGGACCTGGCCCGCGACTACGACCTGAGCGGCTATGCGTCCCAGGTGAAATTCGGCGGCAAAGTCAGCCGCCGCCACAAAGACAACGACCTGGAAGCCTGGGTCTACAAAGACTTCGACACCCTCGGCTTCAGCGCCGACCAACTCAACCTCAGCCAATTCCAGAAGGGCAGCGTCGACTACCGTCTCGGCAACTACGGCCCCGGCATCAGCCCCGGCGCTATCAAGCAGCTGATCGGCAGCCTCAACCCGGCGGACTTCTATGACGAGACCGAATCACGGGTCAACGACTTCACCATTCGTGAAGACATCAACGCCGGCTACCTGATGAACACCGTCGATATCGACGACTGGCGCTTCATCGCCGGCCTGCGCTACGAGGGCACCGAGTTTGAAGCCAAGGGCACCGGCGCCACCGATGGCGTGTTCACGCCGACCGAGACCAAGCGCCGTTATCACCACTGGCTACCGGGCCTGCATGCGCGCTACCAGATCGACAAGAACACCCAGGTACGCGCGGCCTGGACCAAGTCGGTGGTGCGCCCGACCTTCGGCCAATTGGCGCCGGGGTTTGTCATCGACGATGACGAAGCCACCTTTGGCAACCCGGACCTCAAGCCCCTGGAGTCGAGCAACCTGGACCTGGGCATCGAGCACTTCATGGGCCGCGCCGGCACCGTCTCGGCCTTCGTGTTCTACAAAGAGATCAAAAACTTCGTCTACAACACCGACCTCGCCGGTACCGGCGCCTGGACCAACTTCGCCGAGGCCCACACCTACGCGAATGGCGACAGCGCCAAGCTCTACGGCCTGGAACTGGCCTACTCACAGAAATTCGACTGGCTGCCTGCACCGTGGAACGGCCTGCTGATCGGTGCCAACAGCACGTTCAGCCGCTCCAGCGCCGACATCGAAGGCTTCGACAGCACCAGCGGGACGAACCGCAAGCGCAACATCAGCCTGCCCAACCAGTCCGACACCGTCGGCAACCTGATGCTCGGTTGGGAAGACGACAAGCTCAGCCTGCGCGTCTCGGCCAACTACAAATCGGCGTACCTCTATGAGCTGGCCTCGATCAACGACAAGGCTCACGACCTGCACGTCGACGCACAGACCTTCGTCGACTTCAGCGCGCGCTACTCGCTGACCAAGAACCTGCAAGTCAGCTTCGAGGCGCAGAACCTCACCGATGAGTCGTACTTCGTCTACACCGGCCACCGTAGCTACAACGGCCAGTACGAGGAGTACGGCCCCACTTACAAGCTGGGCCTGACGTTCACCCATTTCTAACCCACACCTCGATTCCAATGTGGGAGGGGGCTTGCTCCCGATGGCGATGGGTCAGGTACATATTTATTGGCTGATACACCGCTATCGGGAGCAAGCCCCCTCCCACATGGATCTCCATTGCTTTCGAAGGATTTGTTCGTTCATGAGAATCTCCAAGCTGTACCTGCTGATCGCGTTGGCCGCTTGCTCACCGGTAATGGCCGCCGACCTGGCGCTGACGCCTTGGGCACCCAGCCTGAATGCCGAAGCCATGGCCTTCCTGCCCAACGGCAGCGAACGCCTGGCCGCCGGCACCCGCGACGGCCTGCAACTGCTCGACAAAAACGGTGCCGAACTGGCCCGTTTCACAGGCAATTTCAGCAGCCTCGACACCCGCGTCGTCGGTGCCCAGGTGCTGGTGGCCAGCCTCGACAACGACCGCCAACAGGCCTTGCTGATCAGCCTCGATGCGTCCACCAAGACCTTTGGCCAACTGCTGTACCTGCCCACCCGCGATTACCCGGTGAATGGCCTGTGCCTGTACCGCGACGGGGCGGCCAATCTGTTTGTGTTCCTGGTGGGCGAGGAGGGCAAGGGCGAGCAATGGCTGGTAGGCAACGGCTCGACGTTGCTCGCCGAAGCCCAGCGTGTACGCGGCTTGCCGCTGCCACCGTCGGCGCAGTTCTGCCAGGTGGATGACGCTACCCAGCAACTGGTGGTGAATGAAGAAAACGTCGGCTGGTGGGCCTACCCGGCGCACCCGGAAGCCGATGTCAAACGCGCCCCGGTCGCCCTGTTCGACAACCCCAAGCGCGAAGCCGGCGCCATGGCGCTGGTACCGGGCGGTGTGGTGGCGCTTGACCCCAAGACCGCCCAGTTGCACCTGTTCCAGCACAGCGGTGAGCGTTGGGTCGAGCAATCGAGCCTGACGTTGCCAGGTCTCAAGGAACCGGAACAACTCAGCGTTAATGGCCAGCACCTGCTGGTGCGTGATGACGACACCGGCAAGCTGTATCAGGGCACACTCAACTGGCAAGCCAAACCTGTGGCGGCCGCGCCGGTACTGCCGGAAGTCGCTGCGCTGCGCCAGACCGATCCAGTCGGCCGCCAGGGCGATGCAGCGGATGACCCGGCGATCTGGATTCACCCCACGCAGCCGGAAAAAAGCCGCGTGCTCGGTACTAACAAGAAGCAGGGCCTGCTGGCCTATGACCTCGACGGCAAGCTGTTGCAGGAACTGGCGGTCGGCCGCCTCAACAACGTCGACGTCCGCCCCCACTTCAAGCTCGGCGCGCACACCGTCGACCTCGCCGTGGCGAGTAACCGAGATCGCAACAGCCTGAGCCTGTTCAGCATCGACCGCCAGAGCGGCGAACTGCGTGAAGCCGGTGAAGTGCCGACGCCGCTCAAGGACATCTACGGTATCTGCCTGTTCCAGCCCGCCGGCGGGGACCTCTACGCCATCGCCAACGGCAAGGACGGCACCTTCCTGCAATACCGCCTCAGCGCGCCGGATGGCCGTGTGCAGGGCGAGCTGGTGCGCCAGTTCAAGGTCGACAGCCAGCCCGAAGGCTGCGTGGCCGATGACCAGCGCCAGCGGCTGTTTATCGGTGAAGAAGATGTCGGCGTGTGGGCGGTGGATGCGCGTGCCGACCAACCGGCCACGCTCACCAGCGTGATCAAGGTCGGCCCGCAACTGCAGGCGGATGTCGAGGGCCTGGCGCTGTACCAGAGCGATAAGCGCGATTACCTGGTGATCTCCAGCCAAGGCAACGACAGCTATGTGGTGGTGGATGCCGAGCCGCCGTTTGCCACGCACGGTGCTTTTCGCGTGGGCCTGAACGCCGCCGCCGGCATAGACGGCGCGTCGGAAACCGATGGCCTGGAAGTCACCGCCCTCAACCTCGGCGGGCCCTGGAGCCAAGGCATGCTGGTGGTGCAGGACGGGCGCAAGCGCATGCCCGAGCAGACCCAGAACTTCAAGTTCGTGCCGTGGGCGGAGGTGACCCGCACACTGAAATTACCCTGAACGGTCATCAGCCGGTCATCACTTTTTAATCGAATAGGAGCCTAACCATGCACGCGACGATGGAACATATGACGATCTGGGGTTTGATCAGCGACGCCAGCCTGTTGGTCAAGGCCGTGATGGTCACTTTGCTGCTGGCGTCCTTGCTCAGTTGGTACCTGATCATCCAGCGCGGCAGTGTGCTGCGCCGCCTGGAGCGCCAGTTGAACGGCTTTGTGCGGCGCTTTCGTGCCGCGTCCGATCTGCAGCCGCTGTACCGCGAAACGGTGCAGGCGGGCGAGGGCGGCATTGCGCCGATTTTTATCGCAGGCGTGCAGGAATACCAGCACCTGCACAGCCATGATCCGGCCGTGTTGGAAGGTGTCGAACGTGCGTTGCAGGTAGCGATCACCGAGCAGGAAATCGAGTTGGAAAAGGGCCTGCAATTCCTTGCGACCGTGGGCTCGGTGAGTCCCTACATCGGTCTGTTCGGTACCGTGTGGGGGATCATGAATTCCTTTATCGGCTTATCCCAGGTCCAGCAGGCGACGCTGTCGACGGTGGCGCCGGGCATCGCCGAAGCGTTGATCGCCACCGCCATCGGCCTGTTTGCCGCCATCCCGGCGGTGATCGCCTACAACCGCTTCGCGGCACGCGGCCAGACCTTGCTCACCCGCTACTACGCCTTCGGCAATGAACTGCAAGTGCGTCTGCACCGCACCTTGCGCGGTACGCCGATCAACCTGGCCGTGGCCGCCTGAACAAGGAGCAAACCGATGTTGACCAGGCCGCAACGCAAGCACGGGCCCAAGGCTGAGATGAATGTGGTGCCTTACATCGACGTGATGCTGGTGCTGCTGGTGATCTTCATGGTCACCGCGCCGATGTTGACCCAGGGCGTGAAGATCGAACTGCCCAAGGTCGCCGCCGAAGCGCTGGCCACCGACACCCGCCAGCAGATCCTCACGCTGTCGGTGAAGGCCGACGGGGGTTACTACTGGAACCTCGGCGGCGAGCTCGACACCCGGCACCAGACCGACAGCGCCGTGACCCTGGATGAAATGGGCGCCAAGGTCATGCAGGTAGTGGCGGCGCGCAGCGACACCCAGGTGTACATCCGCGCCGATGACAACGCCGGATACGGCCGGGTGGTCGCGGCCATGGCGGTGTTGCAGAAAGGTGGTGTGAGCAACTTGGGGCTGGTGACCGAGGCCCCGCAATGACGGCGATGATCATGCACAGTCCGACGTTAACGATGGCGCACGGGCAACCGTCCGGGTTCTGGAGAAACAGCTTCGCGGCGAGCCTGGCGGTGGCGCTGCACGTGGGCGTGCTGGCAGCGCTGATGCTGGGTGGGTCAACAGAAAAAACGCCGGTGCAAGCACCCAGGGTGATGCATACCCAGTTGGTGATGATGCCACCTGCGCCTGTTCCTGCTCCCGCACCTGAGCCGGTGGCCCTCACACCTCCGGAGCCCGTCGCTGTTCCCGTACCGGTGAAGCCCACCGTCGATCCGCAGATCCAGGCGCAGAAACTTGAGAAGGCCGCCTTGGCGCGCAAGCGTGTCGAAGACAAGAAAATCGAGCAACAACAAGAACGCTTGGCGACTGAACAGCGCAACCGCGAGCTGGAGCAACAGCGAGTGAACCAGGAACGCCTCGCCGCTGAACGCGCCCGCCCCGCAGCACCCGCCCCCGCGCCAGCCTTCGACAGCCGTCAATACCAGCCCTTGAGCAAGGAAGCGCCGGATTACCCCGAGCGTGCCCTGGAGAAGAACATCGAAGGCGATTGCTCAGTCGAATACACCGTCAACATTCAGGGCCGTGTGGAAAACCCCAGGGTGCTCGACGGCTGCCACCCGCTGTTCATGCGACCTTCATTGGCGGCGGCAAATACCTTCCGCTACCAGCCACGGATTGTTGATGGAAAACCCGTGCCCGTGCCAGCAGTGCGCAACACGTTCCACTACCGCATCAAGTAGCCCACCTTTATGCGTTATGGGGATGATACTTTTTGCCTGACCACAATATCCAATGTGGGAGGAGGCTTGCTCCCTCCCACCTGTTGATTGCTGTTCGGCGTTATGAATTCGCCAGGTTCTCCAACGTCCGACCGTCGATATACCGCTCCAGGTTCGCCAAAAACGTATCGGCAATCTCGTTGCGGCTATTGGTCGAAATCGCCGATGTGTGCGGCGACAACCTCACCCTTGGATGGGTGTACAACGGATGCCCATCCGGCAACGGCTCCGGCTCGGTTACATCCAGCGATGCCAGCCCGATCTGCCCGTTATCCAGCGCTTCCAGCAGCGCCTCCTGGTCCAGCAAGCCACCCCGTGCAATATTGATCAAGTGCAGCCCTGGCTTGGCGCTGCCCAGCACATCACGGTTGATGATATGCCGTGTGGACTCGGTCAGCGGTGCCGCCACCACTAGGTGATCGGCGCGCGCGAACAGGTCGTGAATGTCCTTGGCGGCCTCAACCCCCGTGCTGAACGGCGTCGGACTTTGACGCAGCGCCACCACCTTGATCCCCAAGGCCAGGGCTTTTTGCGCCAGGCTTTCGCCAATCGCACCAAACCCCAGGATGCCCAGCGTCGTGCCCTTGAGCGGGCGCAGCGGGGTGAATTGCCACTGGGCGTCCTTCACCCAGATCTCCGGTAGATGCTTGGACGCGGCAAAGATCGCGGCCAAGGCAAATTCGGCCAGGTTGTCGGCGGCACTGCCGCGCGAGGTGGTCACCGGCGGCCCGTTGAACAGCCATTGCGGGTAGAAGTCGATGCCCGACGACACCAGGTGCACCCACTGCGCGCCGTACGGCCAGCCCGGTGGCGGCGTATCCGGCGCGGTGTAGCCACGCACGTTGATCGGGCGCAGCAATAGAATGTTGGCCTGGGGCGGCAGGTCGCTGGGTACGCCCACGGGTACGCCGATCACTTGCGCGCCGGGGTGGATCGAGGCCAGGCGCTGGCGGATCACGTCGTTGTAATCTTCGTCCAGCTGGCTGGCAATAATCACCTGGCTCATGGGCGTTCCTTGTGGCGTTGGGCGAAGACGGCTTTGCCGACACCTTGCAACACGGCGTCGTTCTGCGGGGTGTGCACGCGGCTGCAGAGTACATCGCGGTAATGCCGTTGCAGTGGGCTATGGCGCGACAGGCCTGGGTTACCCGAGGCCTCGATGGCCAGCTCCACGGCGCGGATGGCGTTGTGGGTGACCAGGTACTTCAACTGCGCGGCATTGGCCGACGGGGTATGGCCTTCGGCCGCGGCGTCGAGCAGGCTGCGGTTGGCAAACAGCAGGGTGTCGATGTGGCCGACGGTTTCCTGGAAGCGCGGCAAGGTCGACAGCGCGGCGCCAAGGTTGGACGGCTGGCGCTCTTCCAGCCAGTTCACCAGCCAGTCCCGC
>Ga0207650_10000819_pt1 | contig 23865 bp, 14 predicted proteins | sample KBSS63metaG_FD_184325 | JGI IMG/M metagenome (GOLD analysis project Ga0207650, IMG submission 184325) | Switchgrass rhizosphere microbial communities from Kellogg Biological Station, Michigan, USA - KBS S6-3 metaG (SPAdes) (version 2) | ecosystem: Host-associated > Plants > Roots > Rhizosphere...
CATGGCAACCAAGATGAAGACCGCCAACGTCGACCTGAACTCGGTCTTCGAAGGCGCGGCCTCGCAGTTTCGCGGGCTGAATCCGAACGAGCCCGGCCAGTGGCCGATGCTTCCCAAGGCGCTGACATTCGTCGCCGTGGCGTTCTTCGTGGTCGTGGCGGGCTGGTTCGCGCCGGGCGTGTTGTCGACGGTGCACGACGACCTCGACGCCGAGCGCAACAAGGAACCATCGCTGAAGGCCGACTACCGCAACAAGCTGGCCCAGGCGGTGAACCTCGGCGAGCTGCGCAAGCAGAAGCTGCAGGTCGAGGAGTACGTCACCCAGCTCGAGAAGCAGCTGCCGGGCAAGGCCGAGATGGACGCGCTGCTGTCCGACATCAACCAGGCCGGTCTGGGCCGCGGCCTGCAGTTCGAGCTCTTCCGCCCTGGTCAGGTCGTGATCAAGGACTACTACGCCGAGCTGCCAATCTCGATCAAGGTCACCGGCCGTTATCACGACATCGGCTCGTTCGCCGCCGATATCGCCAACCTGTCGCGGATCGTCACGCTGCACAACATGAATCTGGTGTCGGGCAAGGACCTCAACGGCGTGCTGAGCATGGACGCCACCGCTCGCACGTATCGCTATCTCGATCCGGTCGAAGTCGAGGAAGTCAGGAGGGCGGCCGTGAAGGCGAAGCCGCCGGGAGCAAAACCGCCAGGAGCGAAACCATGAGCACGGGCGAGTTCGCGCGCGGCCGGTCGGCAGCACTTCTCGTCGCTTGCGTCGCCGTCTTGTCGGCGTGCGCGGCCGACCAGGACGAACTGCAGCAGTGGATGGAGCAGCAGAAGCGCGAGGTCAAGCCGAACGTCGAGCCGCTCTCGGCGCCGAAGAAGTTCAATCCCCAGCCCTATGCGGCGCTCGGCGCAGTCGAGCCGTTCAGCACACAAAAGCTGACCGTCGCCCTCAAGCAGGAAGCGCGGCAGCCGAATTCCCTGCTGGCGGCAGAGATCAACCGTCGCAAGGAGCCGCTCGAGGCCTATCCCGTGGACAGCATGGCGATGGTCGGGAGCGTCAACCGCAACGGCCAACCCTACGCGCTGCTCAAAGTGGACAACCTGCTCTATCAGGTCAAGCAAGGCGACTACCTTGGCCAGAACTACGGGAAGATCATCAAGATCTCCGAAACCGACGTGGCCTACCGCGAAATCGTGCAAGACGCGGCTGGCGAGTGGATCGAGCGCAACAGCGCCCTCCAGCTTCAGGAGAAGGCGCGATGAACAGGATTTGGGAGAATCGGATGTCTAGCTGGCGCTCGCGAATTTTCGCTCTCGCTCTGATGGCCGGAGCAGCGTTTCCTGCCTGGTCGCAGAGCGTCATCCAGTCGATCAACAGTTCGCAGCAGGCGGGCTCCGAGGTCATCCGCATCGAGATGAGCGAAGCGCTGACGGCGGTCCCTGCGGGCTTCACCGTGCAGGCGCCGCCGCGCGTCGCGCTCGACCTGCCCGGCGTCACCAACGGCCTCGGCAAGTCGACGGTCGAGATCAACCAGGGCAACCTTCGCTCGGTCAGCATCGCCCAGGCCGGCGAGCGCACGCGCCTGGTCCTGAACCTCAAGGCGCCGGCCGGCTACCGCGCGCAAATCGACGGCAAGGTGCTGATCGTCTCGCTCGATAACAACGCGCCGGCCACCCTGGCGAGCTCGGGCGGGCAGACCACGCGCTTCGCCGAAAGCCTCAATCGCACTCAGCTGTCGCTGCGCGACATCGACTTCCGGCGCGGCTCTGACGGCGCCGGGCGGGTCGTCGTCGAGCTGCCGAACAACCAGGTCGGCGTTGACATCCGCCAGCAGGGCCAGAGCCTGGTCGTCGAGTTCCTCCGCTCGGGCTTGCCCGACAACCTGCGTCGCCGCCTCGACGTCACCGATTTCGGGACGCCGGTGCAAAGCATCACGACGACGCAGCAGGGCGACCGCGTCCGCATGGTCGTCGAACCGCGCGGTGCCTGGGAGCACAGCGCCTACCAGAGCGACAACCAGTTCGTCCTCGAAGTGCGCGCCCAGAAGGTCGACCCGAACAAGCTCGTCCAGGGCGCAGGCTACGCCGGCGAGAAGCTCTCGCTCAATTTCCAGAACATCGAGGTCCGGGCGCTGCTGCAGGTCATCGCCGACTTCACCAACTTCAACGTCGTCACCAGCGACACCGTCACCGGCAACGTCACTCTTCGCTTGAAGGACGTCCCCTGGGACCAGGCGCTCGACATCATCCTGCAGGCCAAGAACCTGGGCCTGCGCAAGTCGGGCAACGTCATCCTGATCGCCCCCAAGGACGAGCTGAATGCCAAGGAGAAGATCGAGCTGGAGGCGAAGCAGCAGATCGCCGCGCTCGAGCCGCTTCGCACCCAGTCGTTCCAGCTCAACTACGCGAAGGTTCAGGACATCGCGAACGGGATCACCGGCCAGAGCACGGGCGGCGGCGGTTCCTCCGGCAACGCGTCCCGGATCCTTTCGCCACGCGGCGCCGTGGTGTTCGAAACCCGAACGAACCAGATGTTCGTCACCGACATCCCGTCCAAGCTCGAAGAAGTCCAGGCGCTGATCGCCAAGATCGACATTCCCGTGCGCCAGGTCCTGATCGAGTCGCGCATCGTCATCGCCGACGACACCTTCGGCAGATCGCTGGGCGTCCGCCTCGGCTTCAACGACCTGCGCAAGCCGCCCGGCTGGGGCATCGGTAGCGATGGGCAGGTGGCGGTTGGCGGAAACCTGAACGCGGTTGCCGGACAGACGGGCCAGGCCCAGCTCACGACCTTCAGCGACACCAATTTCGTCAATATGCCGGCCACCGGTGCGAACGGCTTCAACCCGGCGAGCTTCGCGCTATCACTCTTCGGCGCCTCGGCCAACCGTTTCCTCAACCTAGAGATTTCCGCGCTCGAGGCCGACGGCAAGGGCAAGGTCGTGTCCAGCCCGCGCGTGATCACCGCCGACCAGCAGAAGGCGCTGATCGAGCAGGGCGAGGAACTGCCCTACCAGGTGGCGACCTCGAGCGGCGCGACGTCGTTGCAGTTCCGGAAGGCGAACCTCAAGCTCGAAGTGACGCCGCAGGTCACGCCGGAAGGCAACGTCATCCTCGACGTCGACATCACCAAGGACAGCGTCGGCCGCGCCACCACGGCGGGCTTCGCGATCAACACCAAGCACGTCAAGACCCAGGTGCTGGTCGAGAACGGCGGCACCGTCGTGATCGGCGGCATCTTCGAGCAGAGCGACCGGGAGGATGTCACCAAGGTGCCCTGGCTCGGCGACGTTCCTTACCTGGGCAATCTGTTCAAGACGCGCACCATGACCACGAGCAAGACCGAGCTCCTCATTTTCCTGACGCCCAAGATCGTCACGGACCGCACCGCGGCGCGCTGATGACCTAAAGTTCGAGGGTCTCGTCCGGTCGTCAAGGATCCTGCACATCCCAGTTTTCGCTCCCGACGTCGTTTCCCTGATCGGCATGCCCGGGAGCGGCAAGTCCACCATCGGCAAGGCGGTCGCGCGGCAACTCGACCTGCCTTTCGTCGACTGCGACCTCTTGATTGAGAGACGGGCCGGATGCTCGATTGCCGCGTTCTTCGGGCACAAGGGCGAGGACGCGTTCAGGGATCTCGAAATGGAAGCGATCGCCTCGCTGGTCGTGAGTGGCCCGGCGGTGCTCGCCACTGGCGGAGGGGTCGTCTTGCGCGAACGCAATCGCGAGCTGCTGCGTACTTGCACCCGCTGCGTCTACCTGTGTGCGACCCCTGAGTTGCTCTGGGGGCGTTTGCGGCGCGACCGCAGGCGGCCGCTGTTGCAAGTCGCCGATCCCCGAGCGCGCCTGCGCGAGATGTTCGACGAGCGCGATCCTCTGTATCGTGAAACCGCTGAAATCGTGATCACCACCGAGGGTCTGTCGTTTCACCGCTTGGTCGAGGACGTGGTGCAGCGTTTGAGCCCTGCAGACGAGTCGACAAGATGAGCGGCCCAGCGATCGTCGCCGTGCAGCTTGGCGAACGGAGCTACTCGATCGCCGTCGGCTCGAACCTCCTGGGCGCGACGGCGAGCTATCAGGAACTGCCGCGCGGCAGTAGCGCCGTCATCGTCAGCAACGAGACCGTCGCGCCCTTGTACGGCGACCGCCTCGCTGCTGCGCTCGCAACGCTCTATCCGAAGGTCGACGTGGTCTCGCTGCCGGACGGCGAGGCCCACAAGACCTGGCAGACGCTGCAGACCATCTTCGACGCGATGCTGGCCGCGCATTGCGATCGCAGCACGACGGTGTTCGCGCTCGGCGGCGGCGTGGTCGGCGATCTGGCCGGCTTCGCCGCCGCCTGCTACATGCGCGGTGTCGGCTACGTCCAGGTACCGACAACGCTGCTCGCCCAGGTCGACTCCTCGGTCGGCGGCAAGACCGGCGTCAACCACCCGTCCGGCAAGAACATGATCGGCGCCTTCCACCAGCCGCTGGCGGTGATCGCCGACGTCGACGTGCTCGAGTCGCTGCCGGATCGGGAACTGGTCGCGGGCCTGGCCGAGGTGATCAAGTACGGCGCAGTCGCCGACGACGCATTCCTCGGCTGGATCGAGGCGAGCCTGCCGGCCCTGCTGGCGCGCGACAAGCCTTCGCTGGCGCAGGCGGTGACACGCTCCTGCCACATCAAGGCACAGATCGTCGCCAGCGACGAGCGCGAGGCGGGGCTGCGCGCGATCCTCAACTTCGGCCACACCTTCGCCCATGCGATCGAGACCGGCACCGGGCACGGCACCTGGCTTCACGGCGAGGCCGTCGGCTGTGGCATGGCGATGGCGGCCGACCTCTCCGCGCGCCTCGGCCTGATCGCGCCGGCGCATGCCGCGCGCATTGCCCGCATCGTCGCCGCGGCCGGCCTGCCGTTGCGCGCGCCAACGCTCGGCGTCGCGCGCTACGTCGAGCTGATGCGCATGGACAAGAAAGCCGAAGCCGGCCAGATCCGCTTCATCGTGTTGCAAGGGCCTGGCAAGGCGGCAGTCCGGGGGGCCGACGCATCGGTCGTCTCGGCGACGATCGAAGCGTTTGGCGGCTGAGATCGCCCCGTTTGTGAGATTGTGCGACAGGGGTATGGGGGCGGCACCGTTCGCCTTGCGATCCCCCCCGTTCGTCGGCTGGGAGCGCCTGCCGCTTCCCCGGCTTTTTACACTTCCGACGCCTCCCAGAGGACAGCCATGCAACGCTCACGTGGATTCACCCTGATCGAGCTGATGATCACGGTCGCGATCATCGCGATCCTGGCCGCGATCGCGATTCCGTCGTACTCGGAATACGTTCGCCGTGGCCGGATCACCGAAGCCGTTTCCGCCCTGGCGGGGATGCGGGTGAAGATGGAGCAGTTCTTCCAGGACAACCGCACCTATGCTGGCGCGTGCGCTGGGGGCACCGTGGCGCCCGCACCCGACAACACCACGAATTTTGTCTACACCTGCCCCACCCTCGGCGCAAGCACCTACACGATCACCGCCACGGGGCAGGGCGGCCTGGCTGGTTACGCCTATTCGATCGACCAGAACAACACTCGCTCGACCGTCATGACGGCGCCCTCGACCTGGCCAAGCAGCGCCACCTGCTGGGTCCTGAAGAAGGACGGGTCGTGCTGAGCGCGATCCCTGAGCGCGGCTTCACGCTCATCGAGTTGCTGGTCGGCCTGACCGTGCTCGCTGTCCTGCTGGGGCTGGGCGTTCCGGCGATGGGAACGTATCTGCAGAATTCGAAGCTCGCCAGCGCCGCCGCGAGCTACTACGCGGGCCTGCAGATGGCGCGCACCGAGGCGATCCGGCGCAACGTGCGGACCGAGTTCCTCCTCACCGACACGCCGGTTTCCACGGCGGATCTCGGCAACGTGGCGGGTGCCGACATCAGCGGCAGGAACTGGGTCGTCCGCGCGGCGTCGGGTGTCGGGTTCGTCGCGGTGGAAGCGAAGGCCGGCGCGGAAGGCGACGGCAGCGCCGGCGCCGCCGCGATCCAGGTCACGGGCTCGGCTTCTGCTCCCGCTGTCTTCGACGGCCGGATCCCGTTCAACGGCTTCGGCAATACCGCCGACGGAGCGCCGTACCAGATCGACATCTCGAACCCCGCCGCGGGCACATGCGCCTTGGGCGGCGGCAAGATCCGCTGCCGGCGCATCACCGTATCGCCCGGCGGCCAGATCGCCGCGTGCGATCCGGCGGTCGTGACAGCAGGAGACAGCCGTGCGTGCCCCTGACCCGCGGCGCCACGTGCCGTCCCAGGGCGGCTTCTTCCTGATCGAGGCGATGGTCGCGATCCTGATCTTCGCGCTCGGCATCCTCGGCCTGGTGGCGATGGGCGGCACCGCCGTGTCGTCGCAATCCGATGCGCAATACCGCACCGAGGCGAGCAGCCTCGCAGACGCCATCGCCGGCGAAGTGGCCCTCGGCATCGATCGGACCAGCGATGCCAACAAGGCGGCGTCGCTTCTCAACTTCGCGCATCAGGCCACTCCAGCGCCCTCGACGCTTCCAGCGCCCTGCGCGTTCAGCGGCGCGGCGATCAATGCCGGCACGGCTCCGGGCGTGGCCGCACTGCTGAGCCGCGCTGCCAACCTGGGTCCCGGGCTGGGTTTGCCGGGAGCGACCGCGGCCAATCAACAGATCTTCGTCGACGCGCCCGGCAACTTCAATCGCGTCGTGATCACGCTGTGCTGGAAGACCGCCAGCGACAACGCCTGGCGCCGTCACACCCTCGTGACGTACGTCAACTGAGATCGACATGGCCGCCCGCATCGCCACATCCCCACGCCGTCGCGCGCTGGGCCTGTCGCTCGTCGAGATCCTGGTCGGCGTCGCGATCGGGCTGATCGGCATCGTCGCCATCTTCCAGGCGGTGGCGGTCTGGAGCAAGCACACTTCGACCACGAGCGCGGGCGGCGACGCCCAGGTCGCCGGCACCCTGGCGCTCTTCGGCATCGAGCGCGACCTGAAGCAGGCCGGGCACGGGTTCGCGAAAGCCGCGACGTCGGTGCTCGGCTGCGATGTCGCCTTCGCCGACAACGCTCCGGCGCGCGCCTTCAACTTCGGCTTGCGCCCGGTCGACATCGCGGCCAGCGCCAGCGGCGCGCCCGACACCATCACCATCCTGTACGGCGATTCGTCGTTCTACGGCGCCGAGGGCAGCTTCACCGATGCGACCCCGACGACCAAGAAGCTGCGCCGCCGCGCCAGCTTCAAGAGAGGCGACCTCGCGGTCGTCGCCGTCAACGCAGGCGCGTCGGCGGGGACGGCGAACTGCCAGCTGGTCGAGATCAACCAGGACGGCGATGTCGACGGCTACACCGTCGGCCATACCCCGGACCCGTACAACAGCTTCTACGCTGGCGCGTCGGCCCCGCAGGTCACGCCGCGCTTCAACGGCGCATCCGCCCCGTTCTCCAGCTCGGGAACGATGTACAACCTCGGCCCGCAGCCGCGCCTCGACGTCTGGAGCATCCAGGGCAAGGCCCTGACCCGGACCGACCTGATCCACGCGTCGACGCCGATGCAGGTCGCCGATGGCGTCATCAACCTGAAGGCGGAATACGGCATCGACAGCGATGCCGACGGCACTGTCTCGCCGACCGAGTGGACTGCCTCCGCGCCGGCCGACTGGCGCCGCCTGCTCGCCATCCGCGTCGCCGTGCTGGTGCGCAGCCGTCAGTACGAGCGGAATGGCGACCCCGCGGCGAGCGGCGTGCGCGCGGTCACGAGATCGGCTTCGAATCCGTATTACTTCGGCGATACATCGAAGACGTTCCGGATGACCAACCTCAACAGCGACGTCGATACCTTCGACGACCTGACGGCCGACCCGAACAACTGGCGCTTCTACCGCTATCGCGTCTACGAACGTGTGATCCCCCTGCGCAACATGCTATGGGGGACGACCGAATGAAGTCCTCGCGCAAGCAGGAAGGCGTCGTGCTGTTCGTCGCCCTGATCGTCCTCATCATCATGACGCTGGCCGGGCTGGCGTTGCTGCGTCAGATGGGCGCCGGAACGTCGATCGCCGGCAACATCGCGTTCAAGGAAAACGCGACCTCGGTGGCCGATCGCGGCACCGAGTTCGCCAACGCCTGGCTGGTCGCCAACTACGCGATCACCGCCTCCGATTCGATCGCCAACGGCTACATCTCGAACTGGGGCACCAGCGTCGATCCGAACACCTACGACTGGGATGCCCAGGCGAAACTGCTCGTCGACGACGAGGCGCAGACCGGCAACAGGACGCGTTTCATCATCCATCGGCTTTGCGAGTTCAAAGACCTGAGCGCGCTCGCCCCGAACCAGAACTGCTCCGACTCCCCTGTCCTCAACAGCGGCGATTCGCGTGGCGGCGCCAGCTACCCAGGCATCCTTCCCGGGGCCACCTCAAAGCCGTTCTTCCGCATCACGACCCGGGTCGACGGGCCACGCAACACGACCAGCTTCACCCAAGTTCTGGTTCAGTAACGGCGATCGCCAGCCGAAATTACGAGAACCCTCCATGAATATCGTCCAGCCTTTCTCAGCCCCTCGCCGCCTCGGCGCGCGTGGCGTGGCCGCCGTGCTGGCGATGACGCTCGCCTCGATCAGCCAAGCCGCCCAGACGGATATCTCGGCCACCCCGCTCGCCTCGACCACGGCGGCGCTGGTGAAGCCGAACATCATGCTGTTGATGGATGCGTCGGGTTCGATGGCGCGTACCCACATGCCCGACGAAGTCGAGACCATGATGGGCCCGACAAGCGTCGGCTACAAGTCGTCCCAGTGCAACACCCTCTACTACGACCCCGCGCAGATCTACCCGCGGCCGAAGATGTACGACGGTAGCCTGTTCCCGCTGCAGCTGTTCGGCTCGGCCCGCTACGCCGGATTCGGCAACTACCACGCGGTCCCCGACCTGCGGGTCACGAACCTTAATACGGAATTCGTCGCCTACGACGCGACCACGCTGGAAGTCCCGTCGCCCTTTCCCGACACGCCCCAGGCCGCCTACTACTACGTCTATACCGGCCCGGAGACGCTGAGCTTCGCCGCGGCCCCCTGCACGCAAGTCGACACCGGAGCGACCAACGCGACGCCGGGCGGCGGCACCTGGACGAAGGTGAACGTCGCCGCGCAGTCGGCCGCCGTCAAGGAGAACTTCGCGATCTGGTACTCGTACTACCGGACCCGGATCGCTCTCATCAAGAGCGCGGCCAGCCTGGCGTTCTCGCCGCTCAACGACACCAAGCGCATCGGCTTCATCACGATGCAGCCAAAGACCTCGGTAGGCGCTGCCGGCATCAACCCGCTTCGGTTCCTGCCCGTGGGCGACTTCAACCCGGCGCCGGGCGGTCAGAAGGACAAGTGGTTCGCCAAGCTCTTCGAGCAGATTCCCGCCGGCGCTTCGCCCGCCCGCGAAGGCCTCGCCCGGGTCGGCCGCTACTACGGCGGCAAGGAAGACAGCATCAACACGGACATGCCGGCCACGGGCGCGAACGACCCGATCCAGTACACCTGTCAGCAGAACTTCGCGATCATGACCACGGATGGCTACTGGAATGGCCAGACCGAGTCGCGCGGCCCCGGGCTCTTTGGCGGCGGCCTCCAGCTCGACGGCATCACCAAGGTGGGCCAGCAGGACGGTGACCTCAGCGACCCGTACTCGCCGCGGCCGATCTGGGACGGCACCTCCAACTCCGTCCACGTCGTCACCAACAAGAGCAACGCCTACACCGACAACGTCTGCAGCCTGGCGAAAACGTACCGCTCGACGTTCCAGAATCAGCGCGAAGTATCGATGACCACCAAGGACTCGACGCGAACGACCCAGCGCACGATCCAGTACTTCCAGGCGCGGAGCCAGGTCTACGCGAACACGATCCAGACAACGCAAACGAGCACGTACGACATGCGCACGACGGAGCAGTTCGTCTGGCGCAGCGAGCACTTCATCGAGGAGAAGTACCAGCACGTCAAGTCGCAGGAGCAGACGACCAAGGTCACCGAGCAATGGCAGCTGCAGACCACCCAGGTCGAGGCTAAGACTTTCCAGACCCGAAAGGTCGACACCAAGGTCTGGAAGACCGAGGAGCAGTGGAACACGTCGAAGTCGCAATCGGTGCAGACGACGACCCAGTACGCCATGCAGGTCGATCAGTACCAGCTCGGCCGCAGGCAGGTCTTCAAGCATCAGTACCAGACGATCGCCAAGATCGGCGACGACGAGATCGGCGTTGCATTGAGCGGTGACTGCACACCCAGCCCCGGCATTCGCTGTGAAACGCGCGAGATCTTTCTCAATCAGCTCGTCGATCCGAACACGTGCACCATTCCGGGGCTGTCCGTCGGTCCGGGCCCGGGATTCCTGAAGACGACGTGTGTCGACGGACCGCTGGCGCTTCCCTATGCGCCCGTGGCGGGCTGTACGCCGGGCTTGACCGCCGCCAGTAGCGGCAACAGCTGGGTCGAGACGACCTGTAACCTCACGCTCGGCACCCCGACGCCCTTCAACGGAACCTGCGTCGTCGGTCCGCCGACCCAAGACGCCGCGTTCTTCATCTACACGTGCACGCGCCCGGCGGCCAACAACCAGGTCACGGGAGTCGCTTCGTGCGGCGTCTATCCGCCCGCCGCCAGCCCGGACTGGATCGCCACCACGTGCACCCAGCCGCCCGGGCCGAACAACTTCCCGACTGCCCCGTCGCTGGCTTGCACGGTCGGGTCGATCACCGATGGCTCCTTCGTGACGACCATCTGCACGAAGCCTCTCGACACCGCCGGGTACGCGGCGAGTTGCGTTGCCGATCCGGGCACCTCGCCTCCCTACGTCAAGGTCACCTGCCTGCCGCCCGAGGTCGTCTCCGACGCCGCGGTGCCCAGCGGCTCGTGCACCCCCGGAACGGTCGGGCTCATCACGACGACCTGCCCAAAGACGGCCGGCGGGTTGTACGCCGTGGCGACGCCGGTGGCGACCTGCGTGCCCGGCGGGACCACGGGCGCCCCCGACTACTACGAGACGACCTGCACGAATCCGCCGGCCACCAACCAGACCGACTTCACGACATCTGCTCTCTGCGGAACGCCCGGCGTCACCCCGGGCACCGGCCCGAGCTGGATCACGCGTGACTGCCGCAGACCCGCGGGACCGAACAACGACCCCGGCAGCTTCGCCGACCCGCGCTTCTGCATCAACGATCCAGGGACCGCACCGCCGTACCTGAAGGTCGTCTGCACGATGGTCGAGACCATGCCGCCGACCGCGGGTCCGCCGGCGTCGTGTCCGCTCGGTCCCCCTTCCTATGCCGGCTCGCCCGACTACACCGTCACCCTCTGCGCCAAGCGCGGCGTCTCCGCGCCGACGCCCGTGGCGATTTGCACGCCGACCAATCCGAACATTGCGCCCTACATCGTCACGACCTGCGGCAACGTCGTGACCGATACGCCGACCCTGTTCTGCGTCGAGGGCTCCACCTCGGTCATCGGGGTCAACACGGTGACCTGCATCAGGAACAACGCCGGACCGACCCAGGTCGCGACGTGCGCCGCAGCGCCGCCCGTGGCCCCGGACTTCGTCCGGGTGACCTGCGGCGGATCGGTGACGACAGCGCCGGTGGCGATCGACCCGGGGTCGTGCGTGGCGCCGCCGAATTCGAGCCAGGCATACGTGTCTGCGACGCAGATCATCACCTGCTACAACAGCGCGGCCGGTGGGTATCCGATCGCGATAGCGGTGCCGTCCTGCTCGCCGGGAATCGACGCCAGCCTGATCACGACGGTCTGTACCTTCCCGAACGCCGCCAACAACCACGGCCCCACCCCGTCCGCGCCTTGCACCGTCGGAGCTCCCACGTTCGACGCGAGCCAGGTCCAGACCACCTGCACGGTGTCCGACGTCACCGACTTCGTGCCGACGGCGTCCTGCCCGATGAGCATCCCGCAGAGCGGGACGGGGCCGGGGATCACCTGCACGACGACGACGACCCTCGCCGAGCCGTCGGCGACCTGCTCGGTCGGCGTCGCTACGGTGAGTCCGTTCGACACGACGACCGCGTGCAATCCGGTGATCACGTCGGCGATGGCCGACTATGCCGGCACCTGCACGCCCGGCGCCACCGGCACGCCTGGCGAATCGGTGCGCTGCAATCTGCGCCCGATCGATGTTCTCGTCTCCGATGCCGGTTGCGTGGACGGCACCGACGCCGGCGGCATGAAAACGGTCTGCACGACCAACGTCGGCTCCGGGCACCAGTACACCGTGACGCAGACGAAAACGGTGACCACCACGCCATTCAGCGGCACCATCGGCAGCGGCGTGCCCGTGGTCTCGCCGCCGGTGGTGACCGGCCCGACAAACGTCGACAACGTCTGCTATCCGGTACCGCAGAGCTTCACCGCGCAACCGCCGGTCGACATCGCCGGGTGCAGCGCCTGGCCGTGCACGGAGGTCACCTCGCTTCCCGGAGGCAGCGAGAACTCGCTCGCCGACGTGGCCCAGTACTACTACAAGACGGACCTGCGCCCGTTGATGACGAACGACCCGACCAAGGGTGGCGTGCCGCCCGCCGGCAGCGGGCCGGAGGACGATAAGGCGTCGCACCAGCACATGACGACGTTCAGCATCGCGCTGGGCGTCTCGGGCACGCTGACCTACCAGGCCGACTACCGCAATGCGGCGACCGTCACCGGCGACTTCGCCAAGATCCGCACCGGCGCGAAGAACTGGCCGCTCTGGCCGGACCCGACGCTCGACTACGCCAATCCCGACAACTACAACAATCCCAAGTCCATCGATGACTTCTGGCACGCCGCGGTTGACGGGCGTGGCCGGTACTTCAACGGCCGGGATCCTTCCTCGGTCATCCAGGGCGTCGGCGCGGCCCTCGCGAAGGTCGACGACAGGCTGGCGACGGGAACGGCGGACGGAACCTCGACCCTGCAGCCTGTCGCGGGCAACAACTTCACCTATTCGACGAGCTATTTCTCGGGCTCATGGCAAGGCGACGTCGAGGCTCGACTGATCGACGTCACCACCGGCGCGCCCGGCGCGGCGATCTGGTCCGCGAGAGGCCTGCTGGACGGGCGCACGTTCGCGGCCTGCGATGACCGCAAGATCCTGCTTTTCCGGGGCGGGACGACGCTCGTTCCCTTCACGTGGGAGACGCAGATGTGCCCTGGCGGCACGCCCTCCGGCGCTCCAGTGACCAATCTCAATGGTGCCGAGCAGGCCCTCGTCGGCGCAACCAGCGTGATGGCGTTGACCCACTACGCCACGATGACCGATGGCTCGCTCAGCACCGTGCAGCAGCAGCAGGAAGCGAAGAAGGACGGCAAGCTCCTCAACTTCCTGCGCGGCCAGCGCGGCAACGAAGACTTCACGTCCAACTCGCTGACGAACCTGTTCCGCAAGCGCGAAGCCGTCCTCGGCGACATCGTCGATTCGCAGCCGGTCTACGTCGGCCAGCCGTTCGCCAACTACCAGGAGCACAACTACACGGCCTTCAAGACGACCGCGAGGACGCCGATGCTGTACGTCGGCGCCAACGACGGCATGCTGCACGCGTTCTATGCGACCGTGAACACGCTCGACGTCAATCACGGGCAGGAAGCCTGGGCGGTGATCCCGAGCGCCGTGCTGCCGAATCTCTACAAGCTGGCCGATAACAACTACAGGCGCGACGGCCACCAGTTCTACGTCGACGGCACGCCCGTCGCCGGGGACGTGTGGAACGGCAGCGCGTGGCGGACGATCGTCGTCGGGGGACTGAACGCCGGGGGCAAGGGCTACTACGCGCTCGACGTGACGAACCCGGGAGCGACACCGACCCCGCTGTGGGAATTCAAGCAGGTCAACGGCACGTGTCCGCTGCCGGCGCCTGCGGCCATGCCATCGGGCATCTACTCCGATTGCAACCTGGGCCTCACGTTCGGCAAGCCCATCATCACCAAGCTGGCCGGCAACTGGGTCGTCATCGTCACCTCGGGCTACAACAACGCCAACGGCGTCTCCGGCGACGGCCAAGGCTATGTCTATGTGCTGGATGCCCTCACCGGCGAGTTGAAGCAGAAGATCACGACAGGGTCCGGAGCGGGCCTCGGCGACGCCGCGACGCCGAGCGGCCTCGCGCAGCTCAACAACTACGTGGACAACGTCGACATCGACAACACCACGCTGCGCGCCTACGGTGGCGACGTGCTCGGCAACATCTGGCGTTTCGACTTCGCCGCCGGGACGGCGACGAGGCTGGGGACCGCCAAGGACGCGTCGAACAACGTCCAGCCGATCACCATCCGACCCGAGCTCGCCGAGCTCGACGGCAAGCCTTTCGTCATGGTGGGCACCGGCAAGTACCTCGGCGGAACCGACGTGACCGACTCGCAAAGGCAGTCGGTGTACGGCCTCAAGGATCCGTTGACGGGAAGCAGCCCGATCTACGCCGATCCGTTGCGCAACTCGTTGCGGCCGATGGCGATCAGCAACGTGGCCGCCGCCGCAGGCGCTGTCCGGAGCATCACCTGCACGGGGGACGCGGTCGCCTGCTCTCGTACCGGTTGGGTGCTGGACCTTCCCGAGGCCGGCGAGCGCGTCAACGTGGAGATGAAGTTGTCCCTCGGAGGCCTGGTCTTCACCAGCAACGTTCCCGAGGCCGTCCCGTGCAGTGCCGGCGGCCACAGCTGGTTCCAGCAGATCGACTTCCGCACGGGTGCGGCGATCTTCGGCGTCCAGAGCTCGCAGTTCCTTGCCGATTCGCTCAACGTCGGCTTCAACGTGCTGGAGCTGGCTCCGCCATTGGGCATCGGCAGCCCGAACCGGATCGCGGCGCTTCGCCAGACCGACGGCACCAGCATCCTGAAGGACCTGAAGCCGCCGGAGCCCCCGCCGGGCGGCAAGCGGATCAGCTGGCGCGAGATCACCCAGTAAGGCGAGCATGTCGGTTGGCGTGATGGGCGGGACGCTGGCGCGTCCCGCCGCCGGCTTCTCCCTCTCCTCGGCGGCGATCGGCGCCGTCAATGGGCGGCGCCTGACGGGCGCTGCTCTGGCGGTGGCCGCCCTTCACGTCGCCCTTCTGACCTTCCGCCCCGGCGCTGCGCCGGGCAACTTCGTCGCGCCGTCGGCGTCGCCGGTGATGGCGGTGCGAATGCTGCGATCGCCGCCCGACGTGGCTGCGGCGCCGAGCGGCTCGCTCGCCGCGCCGACCCTCGCAGCATTGGAGCCGGTCGTGCCGACGCCCGCGCTGGCCGACCCTTCCCGCTCGCCTGTGCTCGATCGCCCGCTGTCCGAACGGCCTCGACCGCAGCCTCTGGGCGCGTCGACCAAGCCGACCGCGGACGTTGCGCCGGGACGCGCCGGCACCGCGCAGGACGATCCCCTCCCGGCCGCCGCCACCGCGAGGAACGCGGCGGGAGGCGCCGCTGCGCCGCTCGCCGCCGCGCCGGACTACGCCTTCGGCGTCCGACTCGACCCGGGCCCACGGCCGCTCTCGGACATCGAGCCGGATTACCCCGACATGGCCCAGCTGCGCGAGGGCGTCGTCGTCCTGCGCCTGCTGATCAGCGAGAGGGGCGCGGTCGACAACGTCGCCGTCGTCCGCGCCGAGCCGCGCGGCATCTTCGAGCAGGCGGCGATCGAGGCCTTCTCGAAGGCCAGGTTCTCGCCCGGGCTGGCAGCGGGAACGCCGGTCAAGAGCCAGATCACGGTGGAGGTCCAGTTCATGCCGATCAATCGCGGCGCTCGGGTGTCCGGCAAGACCTACTGAAGCGCCCGCAATCCGGGCCGGAAATGCTGCACTGCGGTATTCTTCGTCTCTGGCGGCAGAGTCGGGGCAGAGCGTGGACGAAATCGAGAAGGAATCGGTGACTTCGCGCAGCGAAGTGGACCTGGCAGCGGCGTCCGGACTGTATTCGCCCGCGCACGAGCACGATGCCTGCGGCGTCGGTTTCGTCGCCCACATCGCCGGACGCAAGTCGCACGCGATCGTCGAGCAGGGTCTCAAAATCCTCGAGAACCTGAACCACCGCGGCGCGGTCGGCGCCGACCGCCTGATGGGCGACGGTGCCGGCATCCTGATCCAGATCCCTGACGACTACTTTCGCGCCGAGATGGCGGCGCAGGGCATCGAGCTGCCCGCGCCTGGCGAGTACGGTGTCGGCATGGTGTTCCTGCCCAAGGAGCACGCCTCGCGCCTGGCTTGCATCCAGGAACTCGAGCGCGCCGTCAAGGCCGAGGGCCAGGTCGTCCTCGGCTGGCGCGACGTGCCGGTCGACGCCGAGATGCCGATGTCGCCGGCGGTGCGCGCCAAGGAGCCGGTGCTGCGCCAGATCTTCATCGGCCGCGGGCCGGACGTGATCGTCCCCGACGCGCTCGAGAGGAAGCTCTACGTCATCCGCAAGACCGCGTCGAGCGCGATCCAGGCGTTGAAGCTCACGCACAGCCGCGAGTACTACGTGCCGAGCATGAGCTGCCGCACGATCATCTACAAGGGCTTGCTGCTCGCCAACCAGGTCGGCAAGTACTACAAGGACCTGGCCGACCCGCGCCTGACCTCGGCGCTCGCCCTCGTCCACCAGCGCTTCTCGACCAACACCTTCCCGGAGTGGCCGCTCGCGCACCCGTACCGGATGGTCGCGCACAACGGCGAGATCAACACCGTCAAGGGCAACTTCAACTGGATGCGCGCCCGCGAGGGCGTGATGAAGTCGCCGGTGCTCGGCGCCGATCTGAAGAAGCTCTATCCGATCACGTTCGAGGGGCAGAGCGACACCGCGACGTTCGACAACGCGCTCGAGCTGCTGACGATGAGCGGCTACTCGCTCGCCCACGCCGTGATGATGATGATCCCCGAGGCGTGGGAGCAGCACACCGAGATGGACGCGCGCCGGCGCGCCTTCTACGAGTACCACGCCGCGATGATGGAGCCGTGGGACGGCCCGGCGGCGATGGTCTTCACCGACGGCCGCCAGATCGGCGCGACGCTCGACCGCAACGGGCTCCGCCCGGCCCGCTACATCGTCACCGACGACGGGCTCGTCGTCATGGCGTCGGAGACCGGCGTGCTGCCGATCGCCGAGAACCGCATCGTCAAGAAGTGGCGCCTGCAGCCGGGCAAGATGTTCCTGATCGACTTCGAGCAAGGGCGCATCGTCGACGACGAGGAGCTGAAGAACCAGTTCGCGTCTGCCAAGCCGTATCGCCAGTGGGTCGACAGCGTCCGCATCAAGCTCGAGGACTTGCCCGGCGGCCAGCCGCAGACGGCGTTCGAGGAGAGCCTTCTCGATCGCCAGCAGGCCTTCGGCTACACCCAGGAAGACATCAAGTTCCTGATGAGCCCGATGGCGCAGGCCGGCGAGGAAGGCATCGGCTCGATGGGCAACGACTCGCCCCTCGCCGTGCTGTCGGACAAGAACAAGCCGCTCTACAACTACTTCAAGCAGCTGTTCGCGCAGGTCACGAACCCGCCGATCGATCCGATCCGCGAATCGATCGTGATGTCGCTGGTGTCGTTCATCGGCCCCAAGCCCGACCTGCTCGACATCAATGCGGTCAACCCGCCGATGCGGCTCGAGGTCGCGCAGCCGATCCTCGATGCGGCCGACATGTCGCGGCTTCGCTCGATCGCGGCGCACACCGGCGCCAAGTTCCAGAGCTACGAGATCGACATCACCTATCCGCTCGCCTGGGGCGCGGAAGGCGTCGAGGCCAAGCTCGCCTCGATGTGCGCGGAGAGCGTCGACGCAATCAGGAGCGGCCACAACATCCTGATCATCAGCGACCGTCACATGAGCCGCGAGCAGATCGCGCTGCCGGCCGCGCTGGCGCTGTCGGCGGTGCACCAGCATCTCGTCCGCGAGGGCCTGCGCACGACCGCCGGACTGGTCGTCGAGACCGGCTCGGCGCGCGAAGTGCACCACTTCGCCGTCCTCGCCGGCTACGGCGCGGAGGCCGTCCATCCCTATCTCGCCCTGGAAACGCTCGCCGCCCTGAAGAAGGACCTGCCGAGCGAGCTCGGCACTGACAAGGCGGTCTACAACTACGTCAAGGCGATCGGCAAGGGTCTGTCGAAGATCATGTCGAAGATGGGCGTGTCGACCTACATGTCGTATTGCGGCGCGCAGCTGTTCGAGGCGGTGGGCCTCGAGAAGGCGCTGGTCGACAAGTACTTCCGCGGGACCGCCAGCCAGGTCGGCGGCGTCGACCTGTTCGTCGTCGCCGAGGAAGCGATCCGCATGCACCGCGCTGCCTTCAGCGACGACCCGGTGCTCGACGGCATGCTCGATGCGGGCGGCGAATACGCCTGGCGCGTGCGCGGCGAAGAGCACATGTGGACGCCGGACGCGATCGCCAAGCTCCAGCACGGCGTTCGCGCGAACCGCTACGAGACCTACCAGGAATACGCGCGCCTGATCAACGACCAGTCGCAGCGCCACATGACGCTGCGCGGCCTGTTCGAGTTCGTCGTCGATCCGGCGAAGTCGATTGCGATCGACGAGGTCGAGCCGGCGAAGGAGATCGTCAAGCGCTTCGCCACCGGCGCGATGTCGCTCGGCTCGATCTCCACCGAGGCGCATGCGACGCTCGCCGTCGCGATGAACCGGATCGGCGGCAAGTCGAACACCGGCGAGGGCGGCGAGGATCCGGCGCGCTATCGCGCCGAGATGAGGGGCGAGACGATCGCTGAAGGCACGCACTTCAGCGACATCATCGGCAAGGGCGACATCATCGCCGACTACCCGCTCAAGGCCGGCGACTCGCTGCGCTCCAAGATCAAGCAGGTCGCCTCGGGCCGCTTCGGCGTCACCACCGAGTACCTCGTCTCGGCCGACCAGCTGCAGATCAAGATGGCGCAAGGCGCCAAGCCGGGCGAGGGCGGCCAGCTGCCCGGCGGCAAGGTCAGCGACTACATCGGCAAGCTGCGCTTCTCGGTGCCCGGCGTCGGCCTGATCTCGCCGCCGCCGCATCACGACATCTACTCGATCGAGGACCTGGCGCAACTCATCCACGACCTGAAGAACGCGAACCAGAAGGCGAGCGTCAGCGTCAAGCTCGTTTCCGAAGTCGGCGTCGGCACGATCGCCGCCGGCGTCGCCAAGGCGAAGGCCGACCACGTCGTCATCGCCGGCCACGACGGCGGCACCGGCGCGTCGCCGTGGAGCTCGATCAAGCACGCAGGTACGCCGTGGGAGCTCGGCCTGGCCGAGGCGCAGCAGACGCTGGTGCTGAACCGCCTGCGCGGCCGTGTCCGCGTCCAGGCCGACGGCCAGATGAAGACCGGCCGCGACGTCGTCATCGGCGCGCTGCTCGGTGCCGACGAGTTCGGCTTCGCGACCGCGCCGCTGGTCGCCGAAGGCTGCATCATGATGAGGAAGTGCCACCTCAACACCTGCCCGGTTGGGGTGGCGACGCAAGACCCGGTGCTGCGCGCCCGCTTCCAGGGCCGGCCCGAGCACGTCGTCAACTTCTTCTTCTTCGTCGCCGAAGAGGCGCGGGCAATCATGGCCCAGCTCGGCATTCGCACGTTCGACGAGCTGATCGGCCGTGTCGACCTGCTCGACACGCGCAAGGGAATTGCCCACTGGAAGGCGCGTGGCCTGGACTTCAGCCGCCTGCTCCAAGCGCCGACGGCGCCGCCCGAGGTGGCGCGCCGTCATGTCGAGGAGCAGGACCACGGCCTCGCAAAGGCGCTCGATGTGCGACTTATCGAGAAGTGCGCGCCTGCGCTGGAGCGCGGCGAGAAGGTCCAGCTCCTCGAGACCGCTCGCAACGTCAACCGCACGGTCGGCGCGATGCTCTCCGGCGAGCTGATCCGGCGTCACCCACAGGGCCTGCCCGACAACACCATCTTCATCCAGATGGAAGGCACGGGCGGGCAGAGCTTCGGCGCCTTCCTCGCCCAGGGCATCACGATCTACCTGATCGGCGACGCCAACGACTACACCGGCAAGGGCATGAGTGGCGGTCGCCTGGCGATCCGGCCGAGCATCGACTTCCGCGGCGACGCGACCGAGAACATCATCGTGGGCAACACCGTTCTCTACGGCGCGACCAGCGGCGAGGCGTTCCTGCGCGGCGTCGCCGGCGAGCGCTTCGCGGTGCGCCTGTCGGGTGCGACTGCAGTCGTCGAAGGCACCGGCGACCACGGCTGCGAGTACATGACCGGCGGCACCGTTGTCGTCCTCGGAAAGACCGGGCGCAACTTCGCCGCCGGCATGAGCGGTGGCATCGCCTACGTCTACGACGAGGACGGCCGGTTCGCATCGCGGTGCAACACGGCGATGGTCTCGCTCGGGCGCGTTGTGCCCGTCGCCGAGCAGGAGCAGTCGCTCGAGCGTGCGGTCTGGCATCGCGAGCAGGCCGACGAGACGCTGCTGAAATCGCTCATCACCGATCACCACCAGTGGACCGGGAGCCTGCGCGCACGCGAGATCCTCGACCACTGGAGCGAGGCGCTGCCGAAGTTCGTGAAGGTTTTCCCGAACGAGTACAAGCGGGCGCTCGCCGAGATCAGCCTGAAGGCGATGACGGCGCTGGGCGAAATCCGGGCGACGAGCGAGGCCGACGACGCGATCGCCAAGGCGCGCACCGCCGGCAAGGCGCCCAAGGTCACCGCGCCGAAGTAGCGCGCGACGAGAACAAAGGGATCGGACGCAACGATGGGCAACGTCACCGGCTTCCTCGACTTCGGTCGCGTCGAGGAGGACCATGAACCCGTTCCGAAGCGGGTCAAGAACTATCGCGAGTTCGTCTTCACGCTGAAGGAAGACGATGCCAAGGTGCAGAGCGCGCGCTGTATGGACTGCGGCACGCCGTTCTGCAACAGCGGCTGCCCGGTCAACAACATCATTCCCGACTTCAACGACCTGGTCTATCGCACCGACTGGAAGAACGCTTTCGCGACGCTGGACTCGACCAACAATTTCCCCGAGTTCACCGGCCGCATCTGCCCGGCGCCGTGCGAGGCGGCGTGCACGCTCAACATCAACGACGACCCGGTCGGCATCAAGTCGATCGAGCACGCGATCATCGACCGCGCCTGGGCGGATGGCCTGGTCGTGCCGAAGCCGCCGGCGAGCAAGACCGGCAAGACGGTGGCTGTCGTCGGCTCCGGCCCGGCCGGGCTCGCCGCGGCGCAGCAACTGGCGCGCGTCGGCCACTCGGTCACGGTGTTCGAACGCAACGATGCGATCGGCGGGCTGCTGCGTTACGGCATTCCCGACTTCAAGATGGAGAAGTCGCACATCGATCGTCGGATCGCCCAGATGGAGGCCGAAGGTGTCGTGTTCCGGGCCGGCGTCCAGATCGGCAAGCGCGCCGACGGCGAGGTCGTCACCGACTGGTCGAAGGAAAGCATCAGCGCCGATGAGCTGATCGCGCAGTTCGACGCGGTCGTCCTCGCCGCCGGCGCCGAGCGTTCGCGCGACCTGCCGGTCCCCGGCCGCGATCTCGCGGGCGTGCACTACGCCATGGAGTTCCTGCCGCAGCAGAACAAGATCAACGCAGGCGGCAGCGTCGACCGACAGATCCGCGCCGACGCCAAGGACGTGATCGTCATCGGCGGCGGCGACACCGGCAGCGACTGCGTCGGCACGAGCAACCGCCACGGTGCGAAGAGCGTGACCCAGTTCGAGCTGCTGCCGATGCCGCCCGATCAGGAGAACAAGCCGCTGGTGTGGCCGTACTGGCCGACCAAGCTGCGCACCTCGTCGAGCCACGAGGAAGGTTGCGAGCGCGAGTTCGCGATTGCGACCAAGGAATTCATCGGCGAGGGCGGTAAGCTGACCGCGCTGAAGGCGGTCCGCGTCGAATGGCAGGGCGGCAAGATGGTCGAAGTGCCGGGCAGCGAGCAGATCATTCCGGCGCAGCTCGTCCTCCTGGCGATGGGCTTCGTCAGCCCGCTGGCGAGTCTGCTCGATGCGTTCGGCGTCGAGCGCGACGCGCGCGGCAACGCCAAGGCGAGCACCGAAGCAGCCGGCGGCTACGCAACCAACGTCGCCAAGGTGTTCGCCGCCGGCGACGTGCGGCGCGGCCAGTCGCTGGTCGTCTGGGCGATCCGCGAGGGCCGGCAGGCAGCGCGGGCAGTCGATCAGATGCTGATGGGCTCCAGCGAGCTCCCGCGATGAGCGGCCCGCCCGGGTCGCCCTGAGGGAGAACGTGACGTCCGTCAGGCTGGCGCCGGCCGGGCGCGAGGGGCGTCAGGCGGCGCGGGCGGTGGACGTTATCCTCATGGGTTCAAGCGAGCTTTCTCGCTGAGCCTGATGACCGACATCCACCTCACCGCCGAAACCACCGGCCGCCCCCACGCCGACCTGCTCGTCGAGATCGATCACGTCGTCTTCGGCTACGACGCGAGCCGGACCATCCTCAACGACGTCTCCCTGGCCTTCGGCCGGGGCAAGGTCACCGCGATCCTCGGCGGCTCGGGCTGCGGCAAGACGACGCTGCTGCGCCTGATCGGCGGCGTCCACGCGCCGCTTCAGGGAACGATCCGGGTCGATGGCAAGGTCGTCGACGTCAACGATCTCGAGCAGCTGTTCGCGCTGCGGCGCCGGCTCGGCATGCTGTTCCAGTTCGGCGCCCTGTTCACCGATCTCTCGGTCTACGAGAACGTCGCCTTCCCGCTACGCGAGCACACCGACCTCGACGAGACCATGATCCGCGACATCGTGCTGATGAAGCTGAACGCGGTCGGCCTGCGCGGCGCGGCGGCGCTCGACATCTCCGAGATCTCGGGTGGCATGGCGCGTCGCGTCGCCCTCGCGCGCGCGATCGCTCTCGACCCCGAGCTGATCATGTACGACGAGCCGTTCGCCGGCCTGGACCCGATCTCGATGGCGATCGCCGCCAACCTGATCCGCACCCTCAACGACACCACCGGCGCGACCGCCATCCTGGTCTCGCACGACGTCGCCCAGTGCTTCAAGATCTGCGATTACGCCTACCTCATGTCGTCGCGCGGCAAGGTCGTCGCCGAGGGAACGCCCAAGCAGCTCGCCGAGTCGGAGGACCCGGAGGTGCGCCAGTTCATCCGCGGCGAGCCGGACGGGCCGGTTCGCTTCCACTACCCTGCGCGGCCGCTGGCCGAGGACTTCGGGGTGAACGCTTGACCGGCCTGATCGACGGGCTCGGCAGGCGCGCGCTCGAGCTGCTGCGCATCCTCGGGCACCACGCCACTTTCTTCGTCGAACTCTTGCGCGCCTGCCCGGCGGCGCTCCGCCGGCCGTACCTGGTGGTCGCGCAGATCCATGCGATCGGCAACCTCTCGCTGGTCATCATCCTCGCCTCGGGGCTGGCGGTCGGCTTCGTCCTGGCCCTGCAGATGTACTACGCGCTGGTCACCTACGGCGCCTCGGAATCGCTCGGCCTGATCGTCAACCTGTCCCTGACACGCGAGCTCGGGCCGGTCGTCACGGCGCTGCTCTTCGCCGGCCGCGCCGGGACGTCGCTGACCGCCGAGATCGGCCTCATGAAGGCAGGCGAGCAGCTCGCCGCGATGGACATGATGGCCGTCGACCCGAGAAGCCGCGTCCTGGCGCCGCGCTTTCTCGCCGGCATCGTCTCGATGCCGATCCTGGCCGTGCTGTTCTCGGCGGTCGGCATCCTCGGTGCCTACGTCGTCGCCGTGCTCCTGATCGGCGTCGACGCCGGCAACTTCTGGTCGATCATGCAGTCGGGCGTCGACGTCCGGCGCGACATCGGCAACGGCATCGTCAAGAGCATCGTCTTCGGCTTCATCTGCACCTTCGTCGCCCTCTACCAGGGCTACGAGGCCAAGGCGACGCCCGAGGGCGTCGCCCACGGAACGACGCGGACCGTCGTCATCGCCTCGCTCGGCGTGCTGATGATGGACTTCGTCCTGACCGCGCTCATGTTCTCGACGCC
>Ga0207650_10000820_pt1 | contig 23858 bp, 20 predicted proteins | sample KBSS63metaG_FD_184325 | JGI IMG/M metagenome (GOLD analysis project Ga0207650, IMG submission 184325) | Switchgrass rhizosphere microbial communities from Kellogg Biological Station, Michigan, USA - KBS S6-3 metaG (SPAdes) (version 2) | ecosystem: Host-associated > Plants > Roots > Rhizosphere...
ACCAGGACGTCATCAACCCGGTGGGCGCGTCGATGGCCGGCCTCTTCAACACCGCGCACTGGTCGCCCGACTTCACGAACGCCGCGAACCAGAAGTTCGTCGCCGAATTCGAGAAGGAATACAAGCGCGTGCCGACGCTCTACGCTTCGCAGGGCTACGACGCCGCGCAGCTCATCGCCGCCGCGGTGCGCGACACCAAGGGCAAGCTCGAGGACCAGGGCGCGGTGCTGAAGGCGCTCAAGGCGGCGAAGTTCGACTCGGTGCGCGGAGCGTTCAAGTTCAACACCAACCAGTACCCGATCCAGAATTACTACGTGCGCACGGTTGGCAGCGACGGCAAGGGCGGCCTGATCAACAAGTCGTTCAACGAGCCGATCCTGAAGAACCACGGCGACGCCTACGTGCAGACCTGCGCGATGAAGTGAGGCGCGGCGCGCCCTTCGCATCCCTGCCGGCACCGCGCTGAGCGATGGCCGGCGTCCTCGTTCTCGAGCAGTCGCTCAACGGGCTGCAGTTCGGCCTGATGCTGTTCCTGCTTGCCGCCGGCCTGACGCTGGTGTTCGGCGTCATGGACATGATCAACCTGGCGCATGGCTCGCTGTACATGGTCGGCGCCTTCCTCGCCGCCTGGCTGGTCGCGCTCACCGGCTCGTTCCTCCTCGGCGTCGTCGGCGCGGTGGCGCTGACCGCCGTCTTCGGCATGGCGCTCGAGGCTGGCCTGCTGCGAACGCTCTACGCGCGCGACCACCTCTCGCAGGTGCTCGCGACCTTCGCCTTGATCCTGATCCTCAACGACGGCGTCAAGATGATCTTCGGCAACGACCTGCCGCTGTCGGCGCCGGCCGCGCTCGCCGGCCCGGTCGAGCTGCTGCCAGGACTTCAATATCCGGCCTATCGGCTCTTGATCCTCGGCGTCGGCGTCGCGCTCGCCGTCCTGCTCTGGCTGCTGGTGCAGAAGACGCGAATGGGCGCCCTAGTTCGCGCCGGGGCGTCGAACCGCGAGATGGCGACCGCCATGGGCACTGATATCCCGCGCCTCTTCACGATCGTCTTCGGCATCGGCGCGGCGCTCTGCGCGGTCGCCGGCGCGCTGCTCGGCCCGCTGCTCGCGGTGCAGGTCGGGATGGGCGAGAACATCCTCATCCTCGCCTTCGTCGTCATCGTCATCGGCGGCATCGGCTCGATCCGCGGCGCCCTCGTCGGCGCGATCCTGGTCGGCGCCATCGACACGCTTGGCCGCACTCTCCTGCAGCACGTGCTGCGCGAATTCCTGCCGCCGCAATGGGCCAGCGCCGCCGGCCCGGCGATCGCCTCGATCGCGGTCTACGTCTTCATGGCGATCGTCCTCGCGATCAAGCCGCAGGGCCTGTTCCCGGCGCGCACCTGATGGCGCCGATCGAGGCGAAGCCCCTCGGCCTGCGCGGCGCCCTGCTGCTGCCGCTCTGCGCCCTCGCGATCGCCATCGCCCTGCCGTTCGTCCTGCGTGCCTTCGGCCTCGACTTCTATCTGAGCCTGGCGAGCCGGATCGTCGTCTATGCGATCGCGGCGACGAGCCTCAACCTCGTCCTCGGCTATGCCGGGCTGGTCTCGTTCGGACATGCCGCGTTCTTCGGCCTCGGCGCCTACGTGACGGCGATCATGATCAGCGAAGGCGTGCAGAGCGGCCCACTCCACCTCGCGGCGACGATCGCGGTGACGGCGCTCGCCGCCCTCGTCATCGGCGCGATCTCGCTGCGCACGCGCGGCGTCTACTTCATCATGATCACGCTGGCGTTCGCACAGATGCTGTTCTACCTCGCCAACTCGGTGAAGGGCTATGGCGGCGACGAGGGTCTGAACATCCGTGCCCGTTCGCTGTTTTCGCTAGGCCCCTACCTGCTCGATCTCAAGAATCCGCTCGCGCTCTACTACGTCGCGCTCGCCGTCCTCGTGATCGCGCTCGTCGCGCTGGCCCGCTTCGCGCCTTCGCGCTTCGGCCGCGCCGTGCTGGCGCTGCGCGACGACGACGTCCGTGCCGAAGCGCTCGGCTTTCCGACCTATCGCTACAAGCTCGTCGTCTTCGTCGTCGCCGGCGCGCTGGGCGGCATCGCCGGAGCGCTGAGCGTGAACCTGCAGGGCTACGTCAGCCCGAACGCGCTGCACTGGACGCAGTCGGGAACGCTGATGGTGATGGTCATCCTCGGCGGCGTCGCGACGGTCTCGGGCGGCCTCGCTGGCGCGGCCGTGCTCCTCCTGCTGCAGGAAGTGCTCGCGACGACGACGGAGCACCACGAGTTCTGGACCGGCTGGGTGCTGCTGGCGGTCGTGCTGTTCGCGCGCCAGGGCATCGTCGGCCTGTGGACGAGGCGCCGCGCGCCGTCGCTGTCATGACCGGGACCGCGACGGCCGCGCCGCTGCTCGACGTGCGAGGCCTCGAGAAGCGCTTCGGCGGGCTGGTCGCGACCGACCGCGTCGACCTGCGCGTCGACGGCGGCGAGATACACGCCCTGATCGGCCCGAACGGCGCCGGCAAGACGACCCTGGTGGCGCAGCTCGGCGGCCAGCTCGCGAGCGACCGCGGCACGATCGTCTTCGCGGGTGACGACATCACCGCCTGGCCGACGCACCGGCGCGCCCGCCACGGGCTGGCGCGCTCGTTCCAGACCACGCGGCTGTTTCGCAGCGCGAGCGTGATCGACAACCTCGCCCTCGCGGTCCAGGCGGTCACGGGCAGCAACCTCGACGCGTGGCGTCCGGCACGACGCGACCGGGCCTTGTTCGAACGCGCACGCGAGCTGCTCGACACGCTTGGCCTCGGCGCCAAGGCAGCGCACGCCATCGATCAGCTGTCGCACGGCGAGCGACGCGCCCTCGAGGTCGGCATGACGTTCGCGAGCCGGCCGCGCCTGCTGCTGCTCGACGAGCCGATGGCAGGCATGGGCCGCGACGAGTCGGCGCGGATGGAGGCGCTGATCGGCGTGGTGCGGACGCAGTGCGCAGTGCTCCTGATCGAGCACGACGTCGACGCCGTCTTCCGCCTCGCCGATCGCGTCTCGGTGCTGGTCGGCGGGCGCGTCGTCGCGAGCGGAACCCCTGGCGCGGTGCGCAGCGATCCGGCGGTGATCGCCGCCTACCTCGGCGACGACGCAGGCGCGGCATGACGATGCCGCTGCTCGATGTCCGCGGCATCCATGCCGGTCACGGTGCCGCCGAGGTGCTGTTCGGCATTGACCTCGCCGTCGCGCCGGGCGAAATCGTCGGCGTCCTCGGCCGCAACGGAATGGGCAAGACGACGCTGGTGCGAACGATCATGGGCCTGCTGCGCCCGCGCGCCGGCACGATCGCGCTCGCCGGTCGCGACATCACGGGCCGGGCGCCGAACCTGATCGCGCGCGCCGGCGTCGGCCTCGTTCCCGAAGGACGGCAGGTGTTCCCCAACCTGAGCGTCGACGAGCACCTCGATGCGTTCCGGCGCGCGTCGCCCCAGGGCGCGGCGGACTGGACGCCGGCGCGCGTGCTCGATCTCTTCCCGGCGCTGGCGGCGCGCCGCTCGCACGGCGGCAACCAGCTGTCGGGCGGCGAGCAGCAGATGCTCGCGATCGGCCGCGCCCTGGTGACGAACCCGCTCCTGCTGATCCTCGACGAAGCCACCGAAGGACTGGCGCCGCTGGTGCGCGAAGAGATCTGGCGCGCCCTGCGCCAGCTGCGCGACGCCGGCCTGGCGATGATCGTCATCGACAAGTACGTGCAGCGGCTGGTGGCGATCGGCGATCACCACGTGATCATCGAGAAAGGGCGCGTCGTCTGGCGCGGAAGCTCGGGGGAGCTCGACGCCGATCGCACCCTCTGGCACCGCTATCTGGGGGCTTAGTCGCGGCGAGAGCCGCGCCGACTACGACGGCGTCGCCGGATAGCGCGAGCGCACCAGCGCGAGCGCGCGCTCGTAGGAGATGGCGGCGTCGTCGAGGCGACTGACCGTCATCGTCAGGTCCTTGAGCAGGCCGTTGTGGAGCCGGTACACCCAGCCGTGGACGAAGATCTCCTGGCCGCGCTGCCAGGCTTCCTGTACGACCGTCGTCTGGCACACGTTGAGCGCCTGCTCGACGACATTGAGCTCGCACAGCGCGTCGACGCGGTCGTCGGGCGCGACCGTCTCGAGCCAGGCGGAATGCCGGTTGCGAACGTCCTGGACGTGGCGCAGCCAGTTGTCGGCGAGGCCGACACGGCGATCCTCGAGCGCCGCCATCACGCCGCCGCAGCGCGAATGGCCGACGACGATGATGTGCTGCACCTTGAGGACGTCGGTCGCGAACTGGATCACCGACAGGCAGTTGAGGTCCGAGTGGACGACGACGTTGGCGACGTTGCGGTGGACGAAGAGCTCGCCCGGATCGAGGTCGACCAGCTCGTTGGCGGGAACGCGGCTGTCGGCACAGCCGATCCACAGGTACTTCGGCCCCTGCTGCTTGAGCAGGCTGCTGAAGAAGCCCGGTCGCGCGGCTTCCATCTTCTTCGCCCAGAGGCGATTGTTCTCGAGCAGTTCGGGAAGGAGTGACACGGCGGCGCTCGGTGCGGGATGCGACGGCGCGACAGCGCCCTCAGTCGGGGGCGAGTTTACGGCGATAGACCAGCAGCCGGCCCTTGTACGCAGCGTCGGTCGCGGAGGCGACGACATCGAGCCGTTCCTCGCCCCGCTCGAAGCCGTGGGTCTCCATGCGCCTGTTGAAGGCCGGCCGGTTGCCGCGGTCGGGATCGACGATCCACACCTCGCACGATGCCTTCGCATGACGGCTGACGAACCGCGCCAGCGCCCCGCCGGCATCGCGCTCGTACAGCAGGTCGCTGCCGACGATGAGATCGAAGCCGCCGGATGCTGCCGCGGCTTCGTCGGCGGCATCGCTGGACGCCTCCCAGTCGCCGTGCAGGTACTTCATCGGCAGCAAGCCGTTCAGGCGGAGGTTCTCGGCAAGGAAGAGCGCCGTCAATGGATGACGATCGCTCGCCGTCACGTCGGCGCCGCGGCGATGGCCGACCAGGCTTGCCAGGGCGAGTCCGCAGCCGATCTCGAGAATCCTCTCACCCGCCGTGACCGGCCGCGCGCCGAGCCGGGCCGCGAGCAGCGCGCCCGACGGCCAGAGCAGGCCGAACAAGGGCCACGCCGCCGACGAGATGCCGAGCCGCTCGGCGGCACCGTCGTGGTCGGCGAACTGCTGGCGGTCGAGCAGCGAGCGGATGACCAGATCGTCGACGCCGGCGATCGAGATCCGCTCCTGCTTGGTCCGGTAGCCGGGCATCGAGGGGCGCGTAGCGGCTGCAGCCGCTGCGCGCGTTGAGGCGACGCCCGCAGTATGCGCGCAGCGGCTCCCGCGCGACGGATCAAGCTTACCGGTCGCGACGCGAACGCCGCGTCGCGCCAATCAGCACGGCACCCTACCTTCCGTAGGTCGCAGTGAACGACGCCTTGCCGAGCAGCGCGGCGCCGACGCCCTTGTTCATGACGAAGCTGTACAGCGCCGCCGTGCCGGTCTTCGGAATGCCGCCGGCTGCCGCTACCTTGTCGACCGCCAATGCGTAGAGCGTGAACACGTAGCGATGCGGCCGGTCGCCTTGTGGCGGACACGGCCCGCCATAGTTGCCATTGCCGCCGGTCGCGCCGGTGTCGACGAAGTCGGTGTTGCCACCGTAGGACCCCGCAGGCAGCGAGCCCGCCGCGTTGCCCGCACCTTGCGCCAGGCCGGCAGTGCCCGGGGGCATGTCGTAGACGGCCCAATGCCAGAAGCCGCTGCCCGTCGGCGCATCGGGGTCGTGCACCTGCAGCGCGAGCGACTTCGTCCCCGCCGGGACGTTGCTCCAGACCAGTGCCGGCGACGTGTTCGTGCCGGTGCAGCCGAAGCCGTTGAGGATGAACTTGGCGGGGATCACGTTGCCCGGCAGGTCGGGGCTGGACAGCGTGAACGACGTCGCCTGCGCCTGCGCGTCGTCGACGCCCATGCCGACGAGCGCGAGCGAGGCGGCGGCCAGGATGGCGGCCAGCGGGGAAGGCGTGAAATTCATTGGACGTCTCCGGAACTCTTCGTGATTCGATGTCGCGCGGAGGCCCCGCGCGACGTTTCCTGACTTGCACACTGTTGCCGGCCTCGACCAAAGTATCCGCGCGTGCACGCAGCGAGGCAATCGGATGACCTCCGGCTGGGGTAGAAAGGCAACTTGACGATCGACAGCATTCCCTCCCCGCGCGACCTCGCGAAGCGACCGGCCGGGCCGCGCCGGTCGTGGCCCTTGGTGGCCTTGTTCGGCTCCATCACCGCCCTGCAGCTCATCGTCGCTATCGTGAGCATCGACGTGCTGTCGTCGGTGCGCGCCTACGTGACCGGCGAGAGCCTCTATTCCAAGGGCCAAAAGGACGCGCAGATCTATCTGCTCGACTACGCCCTGCACCACAAGGAGGACGACTACCGGCGCTTCCAGCAGGCGCTCGCGGTGCCGCTGGGCGATCGCATCGCGCGTGAGGAGCTGCAGCGTCCCGACCCCGACCTCGCGGTAGCGCGTGCCGGCTTCCTGCAAGGCGGCAATCATCCCGACGACGTCGGCGCCATGATCCGGCTGTTCCGGTGGTTCCACGACGTCCCGTTCATGGCCGACGCCATCGTCACGTGGACAGATGCCGACGTCGTCATCCAGCAGATGCGCGACCTTGCCGAGCGCTCGCGCGAGCGAGCCCTCAGCGACGATGTCGAATTCGTGTCGGCGTCGGAAATGCGCACCCAGGCACTCGACCTCAACGACCGCTTGACGCAGCTCGAGAACAAGTTCTCCGCGCAACTGGGCGAGGCGTCGCGGCAGACGCAGCAGCGGCTCCTCGTCGTCAACACGGTGCTGGCCGCCCTACTGGCGGCGAGCGGCGTCGCCTTCGTGCGCCGCGCCGCGAGCGTTCAAGCGCTGACCGAGGACCAGGTGCGCGACCGCCAGCAGTCCTTGCAGCGCCTGCTCGACTCTGCCGCCGAGGGCCTGTTTGGCGTCGACACGCAAGGCAAGTGCACCTTCATCAACCGGGCGGCGCTGCAGATGCTCGGCTACGACGACGAAGGCGAGCTGCTCGGCCTCGACATCCACGACCTGGTCCAGCCGGCGCCGGCGGGCGGTATGTCGGCGGCGCTGACGATGCGCCAGGCGAGCGCGGAGCAGCAGGAGGTGCACATCGCCGAGCTCACCCTTCGGCGCCGCGACGGCACGTCCTTCCCGGTCGAGTTCTGGTCGCACCCGGTCGTCCAGGCGGGCCGGATCCACGGCGCCGTGGCGACCTTCTTCGACATCAGCGAGCGGCTGGCCATGCAAGCCGCGCTGCGCCAGGGCGAGCTGCGCATCGTCAAGCTCGTGGACGCAGTCACCGACGGCGTCATCACCGTCGACAGCGACGGCCGCATCGTCCTCTTCAACCGCGCTGCCGAGGCCCTGTTCGGCGTCGCCGCGGCCGAGGCGATCGGTGGCCCGATCGATCGTTTCATCCCTTATCGCCCTGCGCGGCGGTTCGAACCAGCCACGCCCGCATTCATGGCCGGCGCGAGCGGCAGCAAGCCTCCCGGCGCATTGCAGGAGCTGATCGGCACGCGCGCCAACGGCGACGAATTTCCGCTTGAGGCGTCGCTGTCCAAGCTCGACACCGATCGCGGCGTTCTCATGACGGTCGTCCTGCGCGACATCACCGAGCTGCACCTCGCGCGTGCCGAGCGGCAGGCGCGAGCGTCGCTCGAGGCCGTGAATCGCGCCAAGACGGAGTTCCTGTCGCGGATGAGCCACGAGCTGCGAACTCCCCTCAACGCCGTGCTCGGCTTCGCCCAGCTGCTTCGTCTCGACGCGGTCCGGCCGCCGACCGTCGAGCAGCTCGGCCGCATCGAGCACATCGAGAACGCCGGCGCGCACCTGCTGGCGCTGGTCAACGACGTCCTCGACCTGTCGCGCGTCGAGTCGGGCCAGATGATGGTCTCGATCGAAGCCGTCGATCTTCAGGACGCGGTGGCCGACGCGGTCGGCATGGTGTCGCCGATGGCGGCCGAGGCCGACGTTCACTTCCGCGTCGCGAATCCGCGCGCGGGCAGGGTCGACTCCGAGGAGACACGCAGCGGTGCGACGCCCCATCCAGTCTGGGTGCTCGCCGACAAGTTGCGGATGCGCCAGGTCCTCGTCAACCTGCTCAGCAACGCGGTCAAGTACAACCGCATCGGCGGCACGGTCACCGTCAGCTGGAAAGGCGACGGCAAGCACGGATCGGTGCGCATCGAGGACAGCGGCCTCGGCATGACGGCAGAGAAGCTGGAGCGCCTGTTCGAGCCCTTCAACCGTCTCGGCGCCGAGAAGTCGAACATCGAGGGCACCGGCATCGGCCTGGTTCTTTCGCGTCGCCTCGTCGAGTTGATGGAAGGCGATCTCCTGATCTCGAGCACGCTCGGCCTCGGCACCGTGGCCAGCCTCGTTCTCAAGGCGACCGACGCGCCCTCAACGCGGCTGCATCCGCAGTTGCCGGCGAGCCCGCACGGGGCCCTGTGCGGCAGCCTGCGCGTGCTCTATGCCGAGGACGACGAAGTCAACGTCGAGCTGATCAGGCAAGTCGTCGCCCTGCGGCCCACGGTCGACCTGAGCGTGGCGACGAACGGGGTGCGCGCCCTCGAGATGGCGCGCCGCGACCCACCTGACCTGATGCTGGTCGACATGAATCTCGGCGACATGACCGGCATCGAGCTCGCCGGCGCGCTGCAGGAGAGTCCGCAGACGGCTGACCTCAGGCTGGTCGCGCTGTCGGCCGATGCGCTGCCTGAGCAGATCAACGCGACGCTCGCCGCGGGCTTCGAGACCTACCTGACGAAGCCGGTCGACTTTCGCAAGTTCCTCGATGTGCTCGACGGTCACCTGAAGGCCGAGGTCTGATCGACCGCATCGACCCCGCGACGGCCGCGACGTCGGCGCTCAACGTTCCTCGAGGACGTCACCGCGGCAGGATCGCCAGAGCGTGAGGTCGTAGCAGATCTTCAACACACCGCAGGCGACCAGCGGCGCCGAGATCCATCCAGCCGCAAAGAGGGCGCCGCTCAGCGTCGGGCTCAACGCGCCCGCCAGGCTGCGCGGCACCGCCGTGAAGCTCGCCGCCGCCGGTCGCTCGGCCGGCGTGACGACCGCCATCACGTAGGCCGTCCGTGTCGGCACGTCCATCTGCGACAGCGCGCTGCGCACGAACAGAAGAGTGAGCGCGACCGGCAGCGTCGGCGCCCAGGCGGCGAGTACAAGGCAGACGTTGGCCGGGATGTGCGTGAACACCATCGTGTTGAGCAGGCCGATGCGACGCACCACGACCGGCGCTGCGAGCTGCGACAGCGCGCTCAGCAGGCCGGCCCAGAAGAAGAACGCGCCTGCCTGCGCGAGCGAGAAGCCGAAGCGTTCGAGCAGCCAGAGCGCCATCAGGGAGTTGACGACCAGCCCGCCGGCGAAGGCGTCGACGCTGAACAGGGCCGCGAGCCTGACGACGACGGCGCGCGACGGCCCGAGCGGCGCGGGCGGCGACCAGTCGGGCACGTCGTCGGTCGCTGGCGGCGGCTGGCGTCGAAAGATCTGCCAGACGAGCAGGCCGACCGCGCCGTACAGCACGAACATACCGCGCAGCGCGGCGACGTCGGACACGCCACGAGTCACGAGCCACGCTGGAACGGCGGCGGCGAGCGCGCCGAACGCCGCGGCGATCCCACCGAGCAGGCTGTAGCGCGCGAACAGCGCGGTGCGGGCGTGGCCGCGCGCAGCGCCGGCGAGGCGTGCGTGCTCGAGCGGCAGGAAGACGCTGACATCGCCCGAGCTCGGGTTGAGCGTGCCGACGAAGGCGACGACCAGCAACGGCCAGAACGAGGAGAAGACGGCGAAGCCGACGCCCGTCAGCGCCATCAGCAGGGCGGCGCCGCGCAACAGCCGGCTCGAGCGGAAGCGATGGCCCCAGGCGCCGACGGCTACAGTCGCCATCGCCGAGCCGAACATCGTCGCCGTCGCGACCACGCCGACTTCGAGCGTGCCGAGGCCCAGGACGAGCAGGTAGGCCGGCAGGAGGATCGCCATGTAGCCGTCGGCGAAGGCGCGCAGCGCGCGGGCGACGAGAAGCGGCCCCGCCGCGGCGTCGACGTCTGCCGGAAGAAGCAGGCGCCTCCACGTCGTCATGCAACGACTCTAGGGCAAGGCTCGCGCCGTCGGTTCGACGGCGGCGTCGGGATGACGATCGTCGCGCCGACGCCTCGGCGCGGGTCGCGACGCGCGGTTGACAGCCTCGAGGCTTCGACGACTCCGCTCAGCGGGCGGTGCGGCGCTGACGCTCGAAGTGGCGCAGCAGCGCCGTCGCGACGACGCGGGCGCTCCTGCCGTGCGGGCCGCCGAACACGCCATCGGCCTCGAACTGGCGGCCCTCGATCGCGTCGAGGACCGAGGGATAGGCGCGGCCGAGCTGCGCGGCGAGGAGGCCCGGCGGATAGCCTTCCATCGCAGCCGCCATTCGTCTCGCGTAGAGCCGATAAGCGATCGCGTTCATCGGCGCGCCGCCGTCCTCCATCGCCTCGAGGCGCGCGGCGAGGTCGGCGATGTAAAGGCGCTTGCCGGAGAGTCGAGCCGAAGGTGCGGGCATGGCGAGGCGGGACGGAACGATGCGCAAGCATGCCCGCGGTAACCGCTCGCAGTCGCTCGACCGGCCGGAAGCCGGCCGCGTTTTCCGTCGAAAAGCCACGCCGGACCGGTCTTCATCGCGCACCGGGTCCGCGCCGCGGCCGAGGTCCGCGCCGCCGCCGCCGCGCGTGCACCCGGCAAGAACCCGCATGGGCCGCGCAGGTTGCGCGTTGCAGAATCCGCGCACACCGAGCCGCGCCAGCGGCCGCACCGGAGACACCGATGTCCTTTTCGATCGCGCGCGCCTGCGCCCCCCTCGCCGCCCTGGCCCTCGCCTTCGCCGCCCAAGCGCAGAACATCTCGATCGCCACAGGCGGCACCGGCGGCGTCTACTACCCCATGGGGGGCGGCATCGCCGCTGTCCTCTCGAAGCACGTGCCCGGCATGCAGGCGACCGCCGAAGTCACCGGCGGCTCGGTCGACAACCTCAAGCTGGTCGGCAGCGGCAAGCCCTACATCGCCTTCGCGATGACCGACGCGAGCCAGGATGCGTTTCGCGGCGAAGACAAGTTCAAGGGCAACAAGGTGCCGCTGCGGACCTTGATGATCCTGTACCCGAACCGGATGCACGTCGTCAGCGTCGAGGGCCGCGGCATCGCCAAGATGGCCGACCTGAAGGGCAAGCGCGTCTCGACCGGATCGCCGGGCAGCGCGACCGAGGTGATGGCGTTTCGCCTGATCGAGGCCGCCGGCCTCGACAAGGACAGCGACATGAAGCGCGAGCGACTCGGCGCGGCCGAGTCGGTCAACGCCATCAAGGACGGCAAGATCGACGCCTTCTTCTGGGTCGGCGGCCTGCCGACGGCCGCGGTCACCGACCTCGCCAACACGCCCAACACCAAGCTCAAGATGATCGACCACGCCGATGCGGTCGCCGCCATGAACAAGAAGTACGGCAACCTGTACGTCCAGGACACGATCCCGAAGGACACCTACAAGGGAATGGAGGCCGACAACCACCAAGCGACGGTGATGAACATCCTGGTCGTGCACGAGACCATGGACGACAAGACCGCCTACAACATCGTCAAGACGATCTTCGACCGCAAGGACGACATCGTCGCGGTGCACAAGGAAGCGCTCAACTTCAAGCTCGACAGCCAGAAGGCGGCGGCGTCGCCGATCCCGTTCCACCCCGGCGCCCTGAAGTACTTCGCGGAAAAGGGCATCAAGGTCAATTGAGCGCGGCGGCGACGTGACTGCGCACGAGCCCGCCGTCATCAGCGCCGAAGCGCTGCTGAAGGCCGAGCAGTACGTCGAGGAAGAAGAAGGCGCCGCCAACAAGCTGAAGGGCTGGCTCGGCGGCTTCGTCCGGCTGGTCGCCTTCGCGATGGCGGCGTTTCATCTCTACAGCGCCTACGCGATCGTGCCGACGCAGGTGCTGCGGCCGGTCCACGTCGCCTTCGTCCTCTTCCTCTGCTTCCTGGTCTTTCCGGTCGCGCGTAGGTTTCGACACCGCGTCATGTGGTGGGACTGGCTGGCGGCGGCGCTGGCGATCGCCGTCGTCGTCTACTCGATCGTCGGCGGCGACGACTTCACCGACCGCAACACCTCGCCCCTGCCGTGGGACATCGCCTTCGGCATCGCCCTGATCGTGATGGTCCTCGAGGCGATGCGCAGGACGAGCGGCTGGATCATGCCGGTGATCACGCTCGCCTTCATCGCCTACGCGCTCGCCGGCCCCTACCTGCCGGCGCCGTGGACGCACAAGGGCTACGAGGTCGGCCGCCTGATCGGCATCCTCTACATGACGCTCGAGGGCATCTTCGGCGTCGCCGTCGACGTCGCCTCGTCGCTGATCATCCTGTTCACGATCTACGGCGCCTTCCTGCAGTACTCGGGCGCGGGCAAGTTCTACCTCGACTTCTCGTTCTCGGCGATGGGCGGCAAGCCCACCGGCGCCGGGCGCACCGTCGTGCTCGCGTCGTTCCTGCTCGGCGGGCCGTCGGGCTCGGGCGTGGCGACAACGGTGACGCTCGGCGCCGTCGCCTACCCGCTGCTGGAGGAGGTCGGCTACGAGAAGAACGCCGCCGGCGGACTGCTCGCCGCGGGCGGCCTGGGCGCGATCATCTCGCCGCCGGTGCTCGGCGCGGCCGCCTTCCTGATTGCCGAGTTCCTGAAGATCTCGTACCTCGACGTGCTCCTGATGGCGTGTATCCCGACAGTGCTGTTCTACCTGGCGCTGTTCCTGATGGTCGAGATCGATGCGCGCAAGTACGGCATGCGCGACGTCGCCTTCGAGCGCGTCGACACAGTCTGGAACCTGAGCAGGCGCTACTGGTTCCACTTCCTCTCGCTGGTCTCGATCGTCCTCTTCATGCTGTGGGGCTTCTCGCCCGTGCTGTCGGTGTTCTGGGCGACCGTGGTCGCGCTCGCGACGAGCATGCTGCGACCGGAGACCGCGCTCCTTCCCTACGACCTCTTCCGCAGCAAGGGCTCGGCCAAGGACCATCTGCTGAACTCGGGCTTCGCCAAGGCGATGGAAGGCGGCGCGATCGGCATGCTCAACGTCGGTGCGACCTGCGCCGGCGCCGGCATCATCGTCGGCGTCGTCGCGCTCACCGGTCTCGGCCTCAAGTTCAGCTCGATCGTCATCGACTACGCCGCGGGCTCGCTCCTGCTGACGGCGATCTTCACCTCGCTGGTGGTCTGGATCGTCGGGCTCGCCGTGCCGGTGACGGCGTCGTACATCATCTGCGCGGTGATCGCTGCTCCGGCGCTGATCAAGCTCGGCGTCCCCGACTTCGCGGCGCACATGTTCATCTTCTATTACGCCGTGCTGTCGGAGGTCTCGCCGCCGACCGCGCTGTCGCCTTTCGCCGCCGCGGCGATCACCGGCGGCGACCCCTACAAGACGACGATGCAGTGCTGGAAGTACACCGTGCCGGCGTTCCTGCTGCCGTTCATGTTCGTCCTCGACCCGGCCGGCCAGGGGCTGCTGCTGATGGGCTCGACCAAGGCGCTGGCCGCCGCCAACTGGTGGTCGATCGGACAGGTGACGCTGACCGCCGCGCTCGGCATCGCCGCCATCGCCGGCGGCTTCCAGGGCTGGGCGCTGCGTCGTGCGAGCGGGTTCGAGCGCTGCATGCTCATCGTCGCCGGCGTCGCGCTGGTCTATCCGGGCGGCATCGCCGATGCTGTCGGCCTGTCGCTGATCGTCGCCGTGCTGGCTATGCAGCGCTTCATTCGCGCGCCGGCCGTGGCGCTCGCCAAGGACGCCTGAGCGCCATCGCTCTCGGCCGCATCGCCATGCCGCGCCTGCCATACAAGCCGCACGACGACGCAGGCCCGGAAGAGATCGTCGCGCCGATTCGCGCCCGGCGCGGCGGCACGCTGCTGAACCTCGACCGCCAGCTGCTCTACAGCCCGCCGCTCGCGCTCGGCTGGAACGCGCTGATGGGAGCGGTGCGGACCCGCCTGGAGCTGCCCGCCGGCTTGCGCGAGATCGCGATCTGCGTCGTGGCGACGCTCAACCGCGCGCCCTACGAATTCCTTCACCACGCGCCGCTGCTGCGCGCCGCCGGCGCGAGCCAGGCCCAGGTCGACGCGCTCGCCGACGTCGATCGCGCGCTCGTCACGCCGGCGTTGTTCGATCAGGCCGAGCGCGCGACGATCCGGCTCGCGCTCGAGATGACGCGCTCGGTCGAAGTCGCCGACGCCACTTTCGCTGCGGCACGCAGCGCTCTCGGTGACGATCGCCAGCTGGTCGAGCTGGTCGGCACGATCGCGTCGTACAACATGGTGTCGCGCGTCATCGTCGCGCTGGGCATCGAGCCCGAGTAGCACCCTTCCACGGGCGCCGCGTTCCGGTCAGCTCGGTGCCGCGCCCTCGGCCGCGGCGGAAGCCGGTGCTGCACCCGACGCCGGGCGCGCCGGTTGCGGGACATTGCGCAGGCGGAAATAGCGCGTGTCACCCGCCGGCAGCGTCAGCTGGCGAACGCCGAAGCCGGCGATCCGAACCCCGCGGATCGCCTGGAACGGCCCGATGCTGCTGCGCGCCGCCTCCAAGAGGTAGTTGCCAGGAGGCAGCGCGCGCGTCGAGATCACGGTGCCGGCGGCCGTCTGGCTGACGCGGACGCCGCCGAAGGGTCGCGCCAGCGGATCGCCGACGAAGACGCCCTGGCCCGGCATCAGGACACTCTTCCAATACGCCTCGACCAGGGTCTCGCCGGAGAGGTAGTGCGCCATGGCCACGCCGACGTCGGGAAACTTGGCGCGAAAGCTGCACGGCTCGGTGCTCGTGCCGTAGCTGCCGGTCGCCCCGGCGGACAGCCAGTCGAGCGCCGTCGTCTGGTCGTAGCCGATCAGCCCGCCGCCCCACGACGTCAGGTGATCGGCCATGGCGCCGTCGAGGAAGCGGTTGCTCGTCATCGCGGCGACTCGGGCGACCCCGGTGAACTCGAACATGATGTCGGACTTGCCTTCCAGCACGTCGGCGTCGACCTGCTCGATCGGATACGCCGGGCCGAGCACCGCCTTGACGCGCTCGTAGCTCTCGGCGCGCACGTTGCGGCCGCTGTCGCTGGTGTTCATCAGGTAGGCCTTGCCTTCGGGCCAAGCCTCGTCCGAGCGCAAGCCGCGATCGATCAACCGCTTGGCGCTCGCGACGTCGTGGGCGGCGAGCAGCATCGCCGGGCGCACGCGGTGGTCGGTGTACGGCGCATAGCTCGCGCTGTTGAAGTACGGCGAGGGCTTGGTCGTGACGCAGCCTTCGGCGCAATACGACCCCGGATCGAAGCCGAGCGCGAACGCCGCCGTGACCGACATGCACTCGACCCGGAACGGCGCGGTCCACGCGAGAGCCAGCGCCTGCACCTCGGGGCCGAGCTTGGCGTCGAGCACCGCCTTGACCCGCGTGAAGTCGCCGAAGTTCATCACCGGCGTGACGGGAAAGCGAAGATGGATGATGCGGTCGGCGGCGATGCCGCGCTTGGCGGCGTAGTAGCGGCCGATTTCGACGCTCGCCGGATCGGTGTCGTTGACCACGACCGCAAGATCGCGGCCGCGCAGGCCGACGCTGGGCAGCGCCAGCCGGGAGAGGTCGGCGCCTTGGGTCGGCGGGCTTTGCGCATCGGCGCCGGCGCAGCCGGCGAGAAGCGCGACCAGGAGCGCTCGCCCGATGGCGGCGCAGGTCGAAGCCGAGGTCAACGGCATGGAGCGCAGCGGATCGCGGACATGCCGGATTCTCGCTCGACCCTGGCGGCTGGACGCTGCGGGGCGCCAGGCTCTATGCTCTTCGTCATCGAGTGTCCCGAGGAAGTTGCGATGCGCGCGTGGACCGTGGATGCCGACGACATCCGGGTGGCCGAGGATTTCGACGAGTCGCTGCTCCACCGCACGCCCGAGATCGACGCCTTCCTCACGCCGGGGCGCGACGACAAGTTCGTCGTCATCGGCACCAAGGGCTTCGGCAAGACGCTCCTGCTCAAGGCCAAGCGCGTGCTCTACCAGCGCGAAGGCCACGCGGCGTGCCTGCCCAGCGGCAACCTGCTCGACAAGCCGATCGGCGACAAGATCTTCGGTCGCGAGTCGATCGCCGTGTTCGCCTCCTCGCCCCTGCCCTGGTCGAAGGTGTGGCTTTCGGCGATCGCGATCGCGACGTTGAAGCACTTCGACGCCCTCGAAGACTTGAAGGTCGGCGCCCGGCTCGGCGGCCTGGTCGCCGACACCCGGCTGCTGAGCGTCATCGACCATTTCGTCCGCCTGCTCGACTTCACGCCGAGCGAGCTGCAGCGCTGCGCCACCGACACCGACGGCCACCTGGTGCCGCGCCTGCGTGCGCTCAATGCGCCGCTCGCGATCTTCATCGACGGCATCGACGAATACTTCAACAAGCACGTCGAGGAGCTGCCGGCGAGCCCGAGCGTGACCGGCGAGCTGTCGCCCAACGTCTGGTATTTCTCGCAGCTCGGCCTGGTCGAGGTCGCCTACCAGCTGCGCCGCATCAACCACCACCTGAAGGTGTTCGCGGCGATCCGCAAGGAGGCCTACGCGCGCTGGCCGCAGCGCACCGCCATGGTCCAGCAGTACCGCGGCAGCGCGGTCGACATCATCTACACGCCGGAGGCGCTGCGCGAGATCTTCGTCAACAACGTTCGCCTGGTGCGGACCGAGCGAATGGTGCAGGCCGACCGGATGCGCAGCAATCCGCTCGAGGCCTTCCTCGGCCGACTGACGGTGACCGACGTCCACACCCGCGAGGAAGAGGACGCGTTCGAGTACGTTTGCCGGCACACCCTGCTCAGGCCGCGCGACCTGATGACGATCGGCGAGCGCCTGACCGCCCTTCGCCCCGACGAGCGCCGCAACGAATACCGGCTGAAGGAGGCAATCAACGCGGCGGCGACCGAGATCGCGCACGAATACCTGGCCGAGATCGCGCCGTATGTCTCCGGGCTCAAGCCCGAGCTGCTCTTCGATCGCCTGCCGGGCCACGTCATCAGCCGCGCCGAGCTGGAGCTGATCGGTGCCGACGACAACGAGACGCACGACGGCCAGGAGGCCTTCACCTCGCTCTACCGCGTCGGCCTGCTAGGCTACGTGCAGCACGACCGCGTGCGCGGCGAATGGCGCCAGCGGTTCCTCCGCCCGGGCGAGGCGACGCTCGAGACCAACGGGGTCCTGCCGCGCGCGACGCACTACCTGATCCACCCGGTGCTGTTCGACGTGATCGCGCGCAACAACACCGCCTTCCTGCAGCGCATCGACCGCGTCAACATCGTCGGCTACGACCGGCCATGGCGCGAGTCGGGGCCTGTCGAGCGGACGCTCGACCTGCGCCAGTGCTGCGTGCTGAAGGCCGACGTGCAAGGCTTCGGCGCCTTGATGCGCTCCGGGCTCGACGGCCCGGTCCGCACCGCCTTCGAGGAAGCGGCCAAGCGCTGGGCGCCGCCGGCGGCAATCGTCGAGATCCGCGCCGGCGACGCGGCGCTGATCGCCGCCGACGATCCGGTGGCGCTGGCGCAGACCGCGCGCCACCTGATGGACGCGGTCTACCAGGCGCCCGGCCATCCGCGCCTGCGCATCGCCCTCCACTACGGACCGGTGCAGACCGACCGACGCGGCGCGAACCAGCGCACGGTCATCGTCGGCGGCGATGCCATCCTTTGCGCCGCACGCGTCGAGCCGGTCGTGGAGCCGGGGCAGATCTGGGCGACCGAGGACTTTCGTCAGCAGTTCCTCGAAAGGCCGTCGCTGTGGCGCACGGCCGCGGTTCAGGCGCCCAACGGCGGCGACCGCTTCAACATCAAGAAGCCCGGCTCCTCCGAGCCCGACGACTGGATGTGCCTCTACCGGCTCGAGTCCTGAGCGTTCGCGGCGCCGGCGCAGATGGCGGTCAGCACCGCTCCGATCGGCGCGCGGATAACGACGTCGGCGATCGAATCCATCGCGGTCGGCTGGTCGTTGACGATGACGACCTGCGCACCGGCGCGCGCCGCGATCGGCACCATGCTCGCGACCGGTTGCACCTGCAGCGTCGTGCCGATGGCGAGCATGAGGTCGGCCTCGGCGGCGGCGCTCATCGCCCGGTCGATGACCTCGGGAACTAGCGCCTGGCCGAACGAGATGGTGTCGCTCTTCAGGATGCCGCCGCAGGCCAGGCAATGCGGGTCGGCCTCGCCGGCGCGCACGCGCGCCAGCGCCTCTTCCATCGGCGCGCGCCGCCCGCACTCCCAGCACATGACGCGGCGCATGCTCCCGTGCACCTCGACGACCTTCGCGGGCGACGAGCCGGCGCGCTGGTGCAACTCGTCGATGTTCTGGGTGACAAGCGCGTGCAGGACGCCGCGACGCTCGAGCGCGACCAGGGCGCGGTGGCCGGCGTTTGGCTCGGCCAACCACGCCGGCGAGTCGAGGCGCGACCGCCACGCCGCCTTCCTCACCTCGGGTTCGGCGAGGTAGTTCTGGATCGTCGACTGCTTCTCGGCGGCCGGGTTGCGCGTCCACACGCCCTGGGGGCCGCGGAAGTCGGGGATGCCCGACTCGGTCGAGATGCCGGCGCCGGTGAGCACGACGACGCGGCGCGCGGCGTCGATGCGCCGACGCGCGGCGTCGACCGGGTCGCTCGTCGCCACGCCGTGCTTCAGGGCCGTTCGCGCTCCGGCGGGCGGCGCGCGACGAAGTCGATCTCGACGAGCGCGCCCTTGGCGAGCGCGGTGACGCCGATGCAGGTTCGCGCTGGCCGGCGCCCGGCCTCGAAATGGGTCGCGTATGCGGCGTTCATGCCGGCGTAGTCCTGCTCGAAGCGGGCGAGGTAGACGCGCGCCTGGACGACGTCGGCGAGCTCGAGGCCGATGCCACGCAGCACGGTGTCCAGGTTGCTGATGACCTGGTGGGTCTGCGCTTCGATACCGTCGGGATAAGGCTCGTCGATCGACGTGCCGATGAACGGCATCTGGCCGGTGACGAAGACCCAGCCGTCGGCCTCGACCGCGTGGCTGAACGGCGCGACCGGATCGGGCGCGCCGGCGACGAGGTGGAAGATCGAGGCCATCCCTGCTCGCCGGGCCCTCAGTTCTTCTCGGCGAGCTGCTCGAGGATCGCCGGGTTCTCCAGCGTCGACGTGTCCTGGGTAATCTTCTCGTCGTTGGCGACCGCGCGCAGCAGCCTTCTCATGATCTTGCCGCTGCGCGTCTTCGGCAGGTTGTCGCCGAAGCGGATGTCCTTGGGCTTGGCGATCGGGCCGATCTCCTTGGCGACCCAATCGCGCAGCTCCTTGGCGATCTTCTTTGCTTCCTCGCCGGTCGGCCGCGGCCGCTTCAAGACGACGAAGGCGCAGATCGCCTCGCCCGTCGTCTCGTCGGGCCGCCCCACGACCGCCGCCTCGGCGACCAGCGCCGTGTTCGCGACCAGCGCCGACTCGATCTCCATCGTCCCCATGCGATGGCCGCTGACGTTGAGGACGTCGTCGATGCGGCCGGTGATCGTGAAGTAGCCGGTCTTCGCGTCGCGGATGGCACCGTCGCCGGCGAGGTAGTACTTGCCCTGGAAGTCCTCCGGGTAGTAGCTCTTCCTGTAGCGCTCGTCGTCGCCCCAGATCGTGCGGATCATGCTCGGCCACGGCTTCTTGATGACCAGGATGCCGCCCTTGCCGTTCGGCACGTCGTGGCCCTGCTCGTCGACGACAGCGGCGTCGATGCCGGGGAACGCCAGCGTGCACGAGCCGGGGACGAGCGGCGTCGCGCCCGGCAGCGGCGTGATCACGTGGCCGCCGGTCTCGGTCTGCCAGAAGGTGTCGACTATCGGGCAGCGGCCGCCGCCGACGTTCTTGTGATACCACTCCCACGCCGCCGGATTGATCGGCTCGCCGACCGAGCCGAGTATGCGCAGGCTCGACAGGTCGTAGCTCTTCGGGTGCACCTTGTCCTTGCCCTCTGCCGTCTTGATGAGGGCGCGGATCGCCGTCGGCGCGGTGTAGAAGATCGAGACCTTGTGCTTGGCGATCGTCTGCCAGAAGCGGCCGGCGTCGGGATAGGTCGGGATGCCCTCGAACACGATTTCGGTGCCGCCGAGCGCGAGCGGCCCGTAGGTGATGTAGGTGTGACCGGTGACCCAGCCGATGTCGGCGGTGCACCAGAAGACGTCGTCGGGCTTCAGGTCAAAGGTCCACTTCGTCGTCAGCGCCGCATGCAGGAGGTAGCCGCCGGTCGAGTGCTGCACGCCCTTGGGCTTGCCGGTCGAGCCCGAGGTGTAGAGCAGGAAGAGCGGATGCTCGGCGAGCACCCATTCCGGCTCGCACGTCGCCGGCTCTTTCTCGACCAGCTCGTGCAGCCATTTGTCGCGCGGTGCGACGAAGTCGACCTTGCCACCGGTGCGGCGGTAGACGATGACGTCGCGAACCGCCATGTTCGGTCCGGCGAGCGCCTCGTCGACGATCGCCTTCAGCGGCAGCGCCTTGCCGCCGCGCTGCTGCTCGTCGGCGGTGATCACCATCACCGCGCCGGTGTCGGCGATGCGATCGCGCAGGCTCTGCGCCGAAAAGCCGCCGAACACGACCGAGTGGGTCGCGCCGAGGCGCGCGCAGGCGAGCATGGCGACCACGCCCTCGATCGACATCGGCATGTAGATGACGACTCGGTCGCCCTTGACGATTCCGCGCGCCTTCATCGCGTTGGCGAGCTTGCAGGTGCGGGCGAGCAGGTCCGAGTAGGTGACCTTCGCGACTGCGCCGTCGTCGGCCTCGAAGATGATCGCCGTCTTGTCGCCGAGCCCCTGCTCGACGTTCCTGTCCAGGCAGTTGTACGAGGCGTTGAGCGTGCCGTCCTCGAACCACTTGAAGAACGGCGGCGTGTCGGCGTTGAGGACACGCCGGAACGGCGTCCGCCAGGAGATCAGCTCCTTCGCCAGGCGCGCCCAATAGCCTTCGTAGTCGCGCGCGGCCTCGTCGACCAGCGCCTGGTATGCCGGCATGCCGGAGATCCAGGCGTCCTTCATGGCCTTGGCGGGCGGCGGATAGACGTGTTGTTCTGCGCTCATGGCGGGATGTCTCCTTGATCGTGACTGCCTCTTTTACCTCATGTGCGGCACCTACAATTTGTTCCCCCACAAATGAAAGAGCCGATGGCTTCGCCTCCCTCCCCGCTCGCCCGAGCGCTCAGACCACTGCCCAACTTCATCTTCATGAGCCGGTGGCTGCAGGTGCCGCTCTACCTGGGCCTGATCCTCGCGCAGTGCGTCTACGTCTATCACTTCTGGGTCGAGCTGGTCCACCTGATCCAGGCGGCGATGGGCAGCGGGACGGCGCTCTCGGCGCTGACCAGCGGCATCGGCTACAAGCAGTCCGACAAGCTGACCGAGACGGTCATCATGCTCGCCGTGCTCGGCCTGATCGACGTCGTCATGATCTCGAACCTGCTGATCATGGTGATCGTCGGCGGCTACGAGACCTTCGTCAGCCGGATGGGCCTGGAGGGGCATCGCGACGAGCCGGAATGGCTCTCCCACGTCAACGCCTCGGTGCTGAAGGTCAAGCTTGCGACCGCGATCATCGGCATCAGCTCGATCCATCTGCTGAAGACCTTCATCAACGCCGAGAACACTGCAACCTCCGTGATGATGTGGCAGACGCTCATCCACGTGACCTTCCTGTTCTCCGCGATCGCCGTCGCCTACACCGACCGACTGCTCAACACGACCGAAACCGGCGCGCATCGCCGCCATCCGCCGGAAGAAGGGATCTGAGCCATGAACGCGACCACGATCCGCCACGCCGATTTCGTCGACAGCATCGCCGCGGCGCTGCAGTACATCAGCTACTACCACCCGGCTGACTACATCGCCCACCTGGCCCGCGCCTACGAGCTCGAGCAGGGACCGGCGGCCAAGGACGCGATCGCCCAGATCCTGACCAACTCGAAGATGTGCGCCGAGGGGCGGCGGCCGATCTGCCAGGACACGGGAATCGTCAACGTGTTCCTGAGGATCGGCATGGATGTCCGCTTCGCGGGGTTCCCCGGCAGCGTCGAGGACGCCGTCAACGACGGCGTACGCAAGGGCTACCTCGACACTGACAACCCGTTGCGCGCTTCCATCGTCGCCGACCCGCACTTCGAGCGGAAGAACACGAAGGACAACACGCCGGCGGTGGTTCAGATGACGCTCGTTCCCGGCTCCACGGTGGACGTGATCGTCGGCGCGAAGGGCGGCGGCAGCGAGAACAAGTCGAAGTTCATCATGATGAACCCGAGCGACGATCTCGTCGCCTGGGTGCTGAAGACGGTTCCGACGATGGGCGCCGGCTGGTGCCCGCCGGGGATGCTCGGCATCGGCATCGGCGGCACTGCGGAGCGGGCGATGCTGCTCGCCAAGCAGAGCCTGATGGAAGACATCGACATGCACGAGCTGAAGCAGCGCGGGCCGAAGAACAAGACCGAAGCGCTGCGCATCGAGCTGTTCGACAAGGTCAACGCGCTCGGCATCGGGGCGCAAGGCCTCGGCGGCCTGGCGACCGTGCTCGACGTCAAGATCGCGATGGCGCCGACCCACGCCGCGAGCAAGCCCGTGGCGATGATCCCGAACTGCGCCGCGACGCGCCATGCGCACTTCGTTCTCGACGGCTCCGGCCCGGCCTACCTCGATCCGCCCAGCCTCGACCTCTGGCCCGACGTGCACTGGGCGCCCGACTACAACAAGTCGCGCAAGGTCGACCTCGACACGCTGACCAGGGAAGAGGTCGCGAGCTGGAAGCCGGGCGAGACGCTGCTCCTGCGCGGCAAGATGCTCACCGGCCGAGACGCCGCGCACAAGCGCATCCAGGACATGCTCGCCAAGGGCGAGCCGCTGCCGGTGGACTTCACCAACCGCGTCATCTACTACGTCGGCCCGGTCGACCCGGTGCGTGACGAAGTCGTCGGCCCCGCCGGCCCGACGACGGCGACGCGGATGGACAAGTTCACCGAGATGATGCTCGGCCAGACCGGCCTTATCGCCATGATCGGCAAAGCCGAGCGCGGACCGGCAGCGATCGAGGCGATCAGGAAGCATCGGAGCGCCTACCTGATGGGCGTCGGCGGCGCAGCGTACCTGGTCTCGAAGGCGATCAAGCAGGCGAAGGTCGTCGGCTTCGCTGACCTCGGCATGGAAGCGATCTACGAGTTCGACGTCGTCGACATGCCGGTGACGGTCGCCGTCGATGCCAACGGCACCTCGGTGCACGACACCGGTCCGGCCGAGTGGAAGGCGCGCATCGCCAACATCCCGGTCGTCGCCGCTTGAGGATAAGGAGCGCTCGATGAAGACCTACCGCATCGCGACGATCCCCGGCGACGGCATCGGCAAGGAAGTGGTTCCGGCCGGCCGCAGCGTCCTCGAGGCGATCGCCGCAGACAGCGGCTTCGCATTCGCTTTCGAGGACTTCGGCTGGGGCGGCGACTGGTTCCGCGCCCACGGCGAGATGATGCCGGCCGACGGCGTCGACGCGCTGCGCAACGAGGACGCGATCCTGTTCGGCTCGGCCGGCGACCCGCATATCCCGGACCACGTCACGCTGTGGGGTTTGCGCCTCAAGATCTGCCAGGGGCTCGACCAGTACGCCAACGTGCGGCCGACGCGCATCCTGCCCGGAATCGACGCGCCGCTGAAGCGCTGCCGGCGCCAAGACCTCGACTGGGTGATCGTGCGCGAGAACAGCGAGGGCGAGTACTCCGGCGTCGGCGGCCGCATCCACCAGGGCCTGCCGATCGAGGTCGCGACCG
>Ga0207650_10000822_pt1 | contig 23833 bp, 20 predicted proteins | sample KBSS63metaG_FD_184325 | JGI IMG/M metagenome (GOLD analysis project Ga0207650, IMG submission 184325) | Switchgrass rhizosphere microbial communities from Kellogg Biological Station, Michigan, USA - KBS S6-3 metaG (SPAdes) (version 2) | ecosystem: Host-associated > Plants > Roots > Rhizosphere...
ACTGGTCGCTGAAGGGGTCGTCGATCGTCATGCGGATGTTGCACTCGGCAAGCCTTCCGAGACCTGCGCCCAGTGCGTCCACAACGGTCTTCAACTGCGCGGCCTGCATCTGGCGCTCGGCCTCGCGCACGCGCCTGTCGCTGTCGGTCAGCGCCCGCGTCGCCTCGGCCTCTTCGTGGAGGGTGCGGTTTTCCAGGCCGGCGGTCCTGAAGACGTCGAGCGCTTCGGCCATTGCCCCGATCTCGTCGGCACGGTTGGCGTAGGGGGCGCGTTCGTCGAGTTTGCCGCGCGCCATTTCAGACATGAAGGCTGTCATCCTGGTGATCGGTCGGATCGCTCTCTGGCGGATGGTGGCAAGTCCGGCGAGGAAGATCACAACTGACAGGCCGCCGGCACCGAGCGCGAGCGATTCAAGCCTCAGCGACACTTGCGCGGTTTCCGTTTCCTGCGTCTTGGAAAAGGCGTCGGACATCGCAACCAGCTCGTTGACGGCCTTCTCGTGAACATGGAACGCGTTCTTGAGTTCGATCAGCGCGACCGCTCTGTCCGCAGCGGTGCCGGCCGGGAGGAAGCGCTCGCTCATATCTGTCCAAAACAGGTCGGCCTTGGCAAGGACGTCGTTGTCGAGCTCGGCCTTGATTTGGTCGGGCAGGCCCGATGCTTTCCAATAGGCACGACGCGCGTCGTAGTCCTTTTTCAAGGACAGGATCTTGTCGGCATTGACGCCTGCGAGATCGGGGTTGCTGACGATTTCGTTCGCCAGCATGTAGGACTCTATCAGATACAGCGGCGGCGGGAGAATATCGGCGACAAGATCCTTGCCTTCGATGATCGACTTGTAGACGGGTCCGTTCACCTTGAGATTTGCGAGGGTATACGTCTGCAGACCGATCGACATCATAAGCCCGACGACAACCACAAGCCCGAAAATGACGAGCGTGCGGGATATGCTGATATTCATCTGTAGGTCCTTTTGTTATTATTGAATTGGCATCAAAACTGAACAGATGATGCAGCTAGGCGACAGCTTGCGGACATTCGCGTGCCCTGTGTTCTTGCATGATGCTGGCGAATGTGTCGGTGACCGTGAGGAAGGCAGCCACGCATTGCGGATCGAACTGCGTTCCAGCTCGCTCGGCGATATGGGCGACCGTTTTTTCGAACGACCATGCTTCCTTGTAGGGACGCTCCGTCGTCAGGGCGTCGAAGTTATCCGCAATGGCAACGATGCGGCCGGGTAGCGGGATGTCATCGCCGCTCAGCCTTAGAGGATAGCCATTTCCGTCCCAGCGCTCGTGATGGCTTCCGGCGATTTCGGCGGCGAGTTGCAGGAGGCTGGAAGGGGATTGACCTAGGATCTCGCAGCCGACAAGCGTGTGCCGCTTCATCTGGTTGAACTCCTCCTCGGTGAACTTGCCCTTTTTCTGGAGCACTGCATCGGGAATGCCGACCTTGCCAATATCGTGCATGGGCGCGGCCAGCAGGATGTCGTGACAGAGTTTTTCATCAAGGCCGTAAGCCCTGGCGATCGCCTCCGAATAAAGGCCGACGCGCAATGTGTGGCGCGCGGTTTCCGGGTCCTTGTAGCTTGCAGCGATCGTCAGCCTGTCGATGATTTCGCGTTCCCGCTCGCGCAGGTCGGCGACGGCTTTTTCCACCTCCCGGCGAAGCCATTCGGCTTTGTTGGCGAGTTGAGCTCTCGCTTCGCTGAGCGCCACGAGATTGCGCATGCGCGCCTCGAATTCCAGCGGATTGACCGGCTTGTTGAGAAAGTCGATTGCACCGGCGTTCAGCGCCGTCATGCGCGTCTGCATGTCGGTGTCCACGGTGACCACGACAAAGGGCTTCTGCCGGTATTTTTCGAACTTGATGACCTCGGCCATCAACTCGATGCCATTATAGAGAGGCATCTGAAAGTCACATACGGCGATGTCGAACTCGAGTTCCGGCATCGCCATAAGTACCTCCTGCGGACTGCTGAAGGGGACGGCTTGGCAACCGTCGAGCTTTTCGACCAGCTTCGACAGGAAGAGCAGGTTGGTGTTGTTGTCGTCTACAAGTAGGATTCGCATTAAGTCCTCCTCAAGCAGCCAGCGCCGTGCGACGTTCGCGGATCGCGCTGGTGAGTTCATCAATATGGTCAGCGGATGGGGCTTCCGCACTCAGCCGATTGGACACAGCAGCAATGTCGTTAAAACCGACATTCACGGCAGCCCCGTTCAGCGTATGCAGTATGCGTTTGATCTGATGCGCCTCACCCCGGGCCATGGCCTCGTGCAGGTCGGCGAGTATCCGCGTCGCGTCGGTGAAGAATGTCTGGAGAAGCTCCTGAAAGACTTCCTCGCCCAGCGCATCGACGATTTCCGCCTTCCGCTGATCGAACACGTCGGAGGGAGCGGAAATGGCGGGCAAGGGCGTCCGATCGACGATAACGCCAGCTGACCTCGGCTCGCCGGGCGCAAATTCCGCAAGCAACGCCCGGAGCACGACGATCGACACTGGCTTGGAGCGGAATCCTGACATCCCGGCGTCGGCACAACGCCGCTGGTCGGCCTCCGAGGCATTCGCAGTCATGGCAATAATGGGCGTTTTCGACGCAGCGTCCCGTCTGCCCCTGATCAGGGCGGTCGCCTCGATGCCGTCCATGACAGGCATCTGCATGTCCATGAGAATAAGGTCGAACCGTTCCCGCGCGGTGATTTCGACTGCTTCCTGCCCGTCGCCCGCAACCACGACCTCCTGCCCGAGATGCTCGAGCATGCGGCCTGCTACCTGGCGGTTGACGGCATTGTCATCGACAAGCAGCACGCGCAGCTTCGGAAGTTTGCCAACTTCGGGGGCGGCAAGCTCAGGGGCAACCTCGCCGATGGCCGGCTGTACCGAAATTTCGAACCAGAAGGTGCTTCCCTTGCCGATGGTCGTTTCGACGCCGATTTTCCCACCGAGCCTCTCGACGATCCGCTTGCAGATCGTCAAGCCCAGCCCGGTACCGCCATATTTGCGGGTAATGCTCGCGTCGACCTGGGAAAACGGCTGGAACAGTTTTTCAACGCCCACGCGATCGATACCGATGCCGTTGTCCTCGATTTCTATGCGCAGCAGCGGCTGTGTCCCGACCTGGCTTTCTCGCAGGCGAAGGGTGACCGTCCCCTTGGATGTGAACTTCAGAGCGTTGCTCATCAGATTGAGTATGATCTGCCTGATCCGCGTCGGATCGGACAGGATGCACGGCACCAACAACTCGGCCGGCATGTCCAGAAGGATCTCGTTGCCACTCTCGACGGCCCGGCCCTGCATGATCTCGACGGCGCTCTCGGCCATGGCACGGACATCGACGCGCCGGCACTCAAGTTCCAGATTGCCGTGCTCGATCTTCGAAAAGTCGAGGATCTCGTTGATGATGTCGAGCAGCGCCTCCCCCGACCGGTGAATGGTCTTGATGCCGGCTTCGACGTCGGGAGAAAGTGGTGAAAGCTCCAGAACCTCGACCATTCCGAGAATGGCGTTGAGCGGCGTCCTGATTTCATGGCCCATCGTCGCCATGAACTGCGACTTCGCACGATTGCCGTCCTCCGCCGCCTGGTAGGCCAGGTTGACGCGCTCGGCCATGCTTTCGAGGCTTTTCCCGGCACTCCTGAGGCTACGCAATTGCAGGCGCAGCATCAGAATGAGAATGACGACTGAGAACACCAGCAAGCCGATGAGGATCAGAGACTTTCTTTCGAGATACAATATCTTGCTGCGCTCGTCCGCCCGATCCGAGGACAGCGTGTTGTTGGTATAGGCCAGAAGGTCGCCGCATTTCCTGACAAGGATGCCGATCTCATAATGGAGAATGGCAAGGCTTGCCGGTGATATCGGCTTGCCGGCATCGACATCGTCAAACAGCGGCGTCGCGCCGTGCACGGTGCGCTTGACGTCTGACATCAGGCCGACCACACGCTGGTCGGCAGAGAACTTCTTTTCGAAATGGGAGTCTTCGAGGGTGGTGATCCGCGAGTACAGGATGTTGAAATTCAGCGCGAGGAAATTGAGTTTTTCGCGTTCGTACTTCTTCTGTCCGACGATGTCGTCCAAGGTCTCTTTCAACGTGCGCGCCTCGCGGTCGAGTTGATAGACCGACCACATCGCATTCTCGCGTACACCGTCCTGCAGCGCCGAGTATCGGCTCGAGATGTCGCCGTAGATGGACGCGAGAAGGACGATCAGCACCAAGGCAAAGACCTGGAGAACGGTCGTTGCCTTCCCTGCGGTGCGGATAATCTCGCGGTCGCCCCTTCTGATCACTCTGCGACCTCGATCGCCTTGATCTGCCATACAGAGCGCGAGAAATACTTCTCGTTATAGAGTTCGGGATTTATGTCGAAGGGATAGATCAGGAACAGCGGTCCCTTGTCGCGGACGGACATGGGCTTCCCGTTCATCCGGGTCGCAAGAATCGTCTTAATCGTTGTTACGTCTTCGGACGGGATCTCGGCGGAGTATTGATTGAGTGCGACCACCTTGAATGTCTTGCCATGCGCCCCGGCAGCATCCAGAACGGCACTCATCAATGGCCCCGAGAATGTCGTCTCCCCCTCGGTCCACGGCGTGGACATTGTCGCCGAACGGCTGGCCAGCGCCTCCAGCATCGGAAGGTCGAATTTGGCGTCCTTGCCGTCGTTTGGATGATCCAACGCCCCGCTAACCGTCAGAACGACCGGTCCAGAGGGCTTATTGAGAGCGAGCGCCATGTTCGGTGCGGCGACTGCAGATGCCAGCAGGATCGCGAGATAGAGCTTGTTCATGGGACTGTCCTGGATAGAATTGGCCTAAGCCTGGAGCACGTCGTCATGACGTCGGGGTGCACTACGGCACCTCCCATTGCTATCCGAAAGTCTCTGCGGATTCCTTTCGTACACCCGAGGTTCTCCAGCGTTTGAATGAACATTTTCTGCTCAATTGCTGCAACTGAGCAGAAAACATCCAGGGATCTTCAGCACGCTGAGCAGAAATTGCGAAGCGCGGAATAGCTGGCAAGAGCCGCGCCCCTCGAACTTCTAGCCGTGCCTCTTGAGCGCGCCGGCATCGTCTTCGAACGGCCGGGCTTCGTCATCTTCGAAAAAGCTCAGTGTCCGCTTGCCCCGCGCGTCGACCGAGAACGTGATGCCGGCTGAAGCAAAGGTGGAACGGACGCGGACGAGACTTTCCTGGCGAACGGAAGATGCGTCCTGCTCCATGCGCCTTATCGTCGAAAAGGAAACGGCGGCCCGATCGGCGAGCTCCGGACCGGTCCAGTCGAGCAGCGCCCTGGCGGCTCTGATCTGGGCAGACGTTAGCAACGCCTCCTGCGCCGGTCTTTCCGATCGCTCCTGGATGGTGGTGGAATGACCGATCCACTGCTGGATCGAGCCGGTGCCGTCGAGGAGCGGATGCGCGCGGCACCGACGCCGCTGGAAGCTGCCATCCACTAACCGCACCCGGATCGTCACGTCGAGCGCGGTGCGCCCAACGATCGCATCACGCCAGGCCTGCCGAAACGCCCCCCTGTCGTCGGGATGGATTGCAGCCAGCCTGTCCCAGTCGCGGGCCTCGTGCGGTGTCTGCCCGGTAAGCTTCATCCAGTGGGTCGTCTCGATCAGTTTGCCGTCCGGATAGGCGCGCCACACCGTACCTTCGACCAGATGCGTCAACACCTTCGCCACCTCGCGCTGCGAGGCGAATTCACCCATCAGCGCCTGCTCTTCGGTGACGTCGCGGATCACGCCCATCAGCATGACCAGTGCGCCGTTCCTCTCGAAATGCGGCTCCGCCTTGCTATGGAGATAGCGCTGGGCACCATCCGGACGGATGACGCGAAAGATCCTGCTCTCGAGCTTGCGGGAGGACACGATGCCAATGGCATCGTTGAAATCCAGCTGATCCTCCGGATGACAAAGCGACTGGTAGAGCTCGATCGTGGGGACGACGGTGTGGGGATCGACCCCGAGGATCCGGCAAAGGCCGGGCGACCAGACGACTTCCGACGTCTCCAGATCCCAGGTCCATGTGCCAAAGCCGACCTTCTCCTCCGCCAACCTCAGCTTGGCGTCCGGACTCTTGAAAAGCTTGTGTGCCGCCATGGGTTTGCCTTCTGGAATTCAGTTGAGCCGGTGCTGAGACTGGCCAGGGCGAACCGCTCTCGGCGGCTCGCTACTGCTCGTGGGTCAGACTGGCAGCCGATCAGATTGGAGGGATCGTCGCTGCCGGCACCGCCCGATCTTTGACCCCAGCTCAACCACAGGCTGCCAGCGCTAGAACTCTTCCCAGCTTACACCGGCGCTACCGCCGCCAGAGGCTGCGACCTTGCGGGCAGGCGTCGGTTGAGACATCTGCCGAGGCGCACGGGCGGGTACCGCCATCGCCTGCGCCACATGACGCAACGCTGCCGACGGCGCAACCCTCGTCCCTGGCAGCTTGAACTGGCCGACAAGATCGAGAAGCCTGCTTGCTTCGTTGGCAAGCGTATTCGAAGCGGCCGTCGATTGCTCGACCATGGCTGCGTTCTGCTGCGTCGCCTGGTCCATCGAGTTGACCGCCTGGTTGACCTCGAGCAGCCCCGTCGACTGCTCCTTGGCCGATGTCGCGATCGCATCCATGTGGCCGTTGATCTCGACGATGAATTGCCCGATGGTCTTCAACGCGCCGCCGGCATCGCGCACCAGCTTGACGCCGTTCGCCACCTCCGAGGAGGAGGCCTGGATGAGGCCCTTGATCTCCTTGGCGGCCTGGGCCGAACGCTGGGCCAATTCGCGGACTTCCTGCGCAACAACGGCAAAGCCCTTGCCCGCCTCTCCGGCACGAGCAGCTTCAACGCCAGCATTCAGTGCCAGCAGATTGGTCTGGAAGGCGATTTCGTCGATGACGCCGATAATGTTCGAGATTTGCTGCGAAGACGTCTCGATCTTCTCCATCGCTTCTTCGGCGTGGGACACGACTTCAGCCGATTTGCCGGCGGACTGATTGGCCAGCGACGCAACATCGCGTGCTTCCTCGGTCCGCTTGGCGGAATTGGCGACGTTGACGGTGATTTCGTCGACAGCGGCTGCGGTCTGCTCCAGCGAGGCGGCCTGCTGTTCGGTGCGCTTGGAGAGATCGTCCGCTCCAGCGGCGATCTCGCGGGTGCCGTTGCCCATGCCATCGACGCATTCGGCGATCGACGACAGCGCCGCGCCCAGTTGCTCGACCGACTGGTTGAAGTCATGGCGCAACCGGTCGAAGTCCGGCGAGAAAGGTTCGGTCAGCTGGAACGAAAGATCGCCAGCCGCCAGTCTCTTCAGGCCGTCCGCCAGGCCTGACGTCGCGACCCGCAGGCGCTCAGCCGCATCCTGTTCTGCCTACTGCTGGGCTGCGATTCTGTTGGCTTCCACCTCACGACGGTTCTGCTCCGCCTCATGGACGAGCCGTTTGTTGACCATTGCCGCCTGACGGAACACCTCGACGGCATCCGCCATCTCGCCGATTTCATCGCTGCGGCTCGCATAGGGAATGGCCGCGTCGGTATCGCCGGCCGCCAGGTTGCGCATGGCCTTGTTGATGCCACCAATGGGGCGGGAAATATTGATGACGGCGAAGATTGCCGACAGGATGCCGATCAACAACGCAACGGCAACGGCGGCGTAGGTGACGACGGCGGCCAACGCGACCGTCGAAGAAGCGGCACCGCCCTCGTCCTTCGAATTCATGGCCAGGTCGTCGACAGCCGCCTGCACATTGTTGCCGGCTGCTTCATACTGGCCAAGCGCCTTGCCGAAGAAAAGCGCATTGGCATCCTCCCGCTTGCCTGCGCCGACAAGCGCATCGATCTCGGCCCAGGATTTCAGCACGGTGGCCCAGTTGCGCTTGACCTCGCCAAAGATATCGATGTCTTCCTTGTCGACGAGCAGCGGCTCGTAGGCGCGAATATCTTCCTCCACCTTGGCGATCGTGGTTTTCAAGCTGGTCTGGAATGTCTGCCGCTGTTCGGCGGGTGCACCGAGGACCGCGCCCTGCGCGATACGAACGTCGCCGATGTCGGCGTTCATCTGACCAAGAAGAATGAAGCCAGGGACACGCTTGCCGACGATCACGTCGGTCTTGTCCTTGATCTCAAGAAGGGAGTAAATCCCGAAGATCCCGAGCCCTGCAGTCAATGCAACAGCGAGGGTAAATATACAAAGGAGTTTGGCTGCGACTGACAATCTCATAGTCTCGTGCTCCGCATGGCTTGCTGTCTATCAAGCGATTTGGAGTGATAATATTTTAGAATTCTTAATTATAATATAAACGGATTGAATTGGTGGGTTTGGGCCCACTTACACGCGGACGTATATCCTTTAACCGAAGACGCTGCAGTTCCGGTAATCAAGGGTTCAACACGTCCGGCCACTGCCGGCCTATGACGTCTTAAGTCTCACGGTCACCACCTTGTTCTGGTCGCCTACGCGCTCGACCACAAGAATGCCTGATGCGTCCGCAAGATCACTAAGCCGTGCATAGCCGTAATTTCTGGCCTCAAAGTCCGGCGATTGCTGCGCGAGATGCGCGCCGACCCGACCGAGATTGGCTCGGCCATCCTCCTCTGCCGTTGCCTTGACCGCCTTGCGAAGCATCTCCAAGGCGGCCTTGTTCAAATTACCCCCTGCCACTCCCCCCTGCGATGGGCGAGCTTTCTCCGCATCGGATTTTGCTGGCGCGGGAGCCGCTTTCGGCTTCGGTGCAGATTTCACAGGGACAGCTGGCTGTGGGCCGCCGGCGTGGACGATGGGGCTGAGCACGTCGATATAGATGAACTTGTCGCATGCCGTGATGAAAGGCCGGGGGGTCTTCCTCTCGCCAAAGCCGTAGACCGTGATCCCCTGTTCGCGTATCCGCGACGCCAGTCTGGCAAAGTCGCTATCACTCGAGACGATGCAAAATGCCGAGAAGCGTCCCGTGTAAAGCAGGTCCATGGCGTCGATAATCATTGCGCCATCCGTGGCGTTCTTGCCTGTTGTATAGGCGAACTGCTGGACGGGTTGAATCGAATGCTCCAGTAGGCATTCCTTCCAGCCGTTCAGGTTGGGTTTGGTCCAATCCCCGTAGATGCGCCTCACGCCCGCCGTGCCGTAGTTGGCGATCTCAGTCAGCAACCTGGGGATAATCTTCGGAGAAGCATTGTCGCCATCTATAAGGAGCGCAAGTGTATCGATCGTCATACGGCAACCCTCTGAGATACAATGAGCAAAACTACCGAATTTAAAGGCACACCACGACCAGCGCCGTCCCACCTTCGCAAACCAACCGTCCTATTGTCGCAAGTATAGGAGCCACTCATTTAAGAAATGCACAATCATTCAGGGCATGTCCTGGGATTGCACCGGAAGCGCGACCAAGCGGCGTAGCAGACTTGGGAAAAATTAGAATAAATTGGTGGGCCCGGAGAGACTCGAACTCCCAACCAAGCGGTTATGAGCCGCCGGCTCTAACCATTGAGCTACAGGCCCGACCCTGCGCGCTGCGCAGTGATGCCGAAGCAATGGTCCTTCGGCATGCCCAGCCTCTAACCCAAATCTTTGCTCGCGACAAGGGACTGCCGCATTGGCTACACAATCAATCGACACAAGGGATGTCGAAGTCCACAACGGAGGAAACGATTCATGGCCTGCAATCCTGTAGCCCCCACCCGCGCCGCGCTCGCCGGCCTTGCCCTGCTGACGCTGACGACGACGGCCGCCCGTGCCGAAGAGCCGCCGCGTCAGCCGCGGATCAGCGTATCAGGCGAAGGCCAGGCAGCCGTCGCCCCCGACATGGCGGTCGTCACGCTCTCGGTCGTCAAGCAGTCGAAGACCGCGCAGGACGCGCTCGACCAGGACAACAAGGCGATGGGCGCCGTGCTGGCAACGCTGAAGAATGCCGGCATCGCCGAGCGCGACCTGCAGACTTCCGGCTTTGCCATCCAGCCGCAATACAATTATCCGCCAGCCAAGGACGGCCAGCAGGCGCCGCCGGAACTGGTCGGCTACCAGGTCACCAACGGCCTGACGGTACGCGTGCGGGACCTCGGCAAGCTCGGCGGCATCATCGACCAGGCCGTCGGCCTCGGTGTCAATCAGGGCGGTGACATCCAGTTCGTCAACGACAAGCCCGATGCGGTGCTGGAAGCGGCACGCAAGGATGCCATGGCCAATGCCAGCGCCAAGGCAAAGACACTCGCGGAAGCCGCCGGTGTCAAGGTTGGCCGGGTGATCGAGATCACCGAAAACGCCGTGCGCAACGCGCCCCAGCCCCTGATGCGCCCGATGATGCTGAAGCAGGCGTCGGACAGCGCAGTTCCGGTTGCTGCCGGTGAGAACAGCTACGATGTCACCGTCAACGTCACCTATGCGCTCGAGCAATAAGCTCATTCTGCCCTGAGCCCCTCAGCCTGATGAAAAAAAGCCGCCCCTGATCGTCGAACGGGGGCGGCTTTGTTTGGCGACTTTATAAAAACTCTATCGGCCCATCATCGGGCAGCCACGCACATTGGCGAACATGATCGTGTCCGGGCCGCGGCGGCTGAAGCCGTTGACGACGACCCGGCGCGGGGTCACGTCGACAACGCGAGCCCGGCGCAGGCCGTAGTCGCGGGCGATGTCTTCCGCCTGGCGCAGGTCGCAACCGCGGCCGCGAAAGCCCGGAGGTGGCGGTGGCGGGCGACCGTAGTAATCAGGCGGTGGCGGCCGGTGATGGCCGGGGCCGACATAGATGTCGAGGTTCTGGGCCGACGCCGACGTCGCAGTGCCCGACAGGCCTCCGGCGATCAGTGCCGCCGCCACTGCGGCCTTGGCTAGAATGTGTTTCATGTCATCCTCCATGGATCAATAGGCATCGTCATTGCCGGCCGAGCCTCCCGCCCGAACGGTGCTGGTCAACGGCGGAAGCGGCAGACAGTTCAGAATCAGCCATTGGCACTGTTCAGTTAAAAGCAAGTTCGGCGCGACGCCAGAGCTAAGATGATCGGCCTGCACGAAATTCCTGCCTGGAGAAACCCCGCCGGTATTGTCAGGTGGCTGCCATTCCGCTCGTGCGGTCTCCGCCTTTGTCCCGGCGCGATGAGCGCCGGGATATCGTGGCTTCGCCTATCCGTTAGCGCCGCAGCATTGGGCATCCGCGCTGATTGGCAAAGACGATCCTGTCCATGCCGTGGCGGGTGCGCCCGGTGACGACGACGCGGCGCGGATTGATCCTGGAGATTTCGGCGTGACGCAGGCCATAGGCGCGAGCCTTGCGGACCGCGACCAGCGGTGAGCAACTGCGCGCGTCATGGTGGCGGTCGTAGCGGACGGTCTCGACAGTCGACGACAGACCGGCAGCGGAAACCGAAGGCGCCACCGCGGACAATGCGCCCAACGCGATGAGGCCGGCGGCACCGAGTTTGAAAAGCAGTTTCATCGTTTCACTCCCTTTTTGCTTATCCTGCCCGTGCGATCGGGCATGACCGCCAAGCTAGGGGAGCGAGCTTGAACGACAAGCCAACGGCGCATTCACGTATTGTTCAGAGCCACCACATCGCCCTCAGCCGCCAAGGTGCAGCACCACCTCGCGGCGATGCGGTCGATCGCGGTGCTCGAAAAGATAGATCCCCTGCCAGGTGCCAAGCATCATACGGCCATTGGCAACCGGGATCCCGATCGATGTCTGGGTTAGCGCCGCCTTGATATGTGCCGGCATATCGTCGGGTCCCTCGGCTGTGTGGATGACCCAGCGCATCGAAGCATCGGAGGACGGTGGCACGAGCCGGCGGAAAAAGCCGTCCAGATCGGCCTTGACGTCGTCGTCGGCATTTTCCTGGATGAGCAGCGAGGCGGAGGTGTGACGCACGAAAACCGTCAGCAGCCCCTCGCCGCTGGGAGATCGGCGGACGAAGGCAGCCGCTTGGTCGGTAAATTCATAGAGCCCCTGGCCGTGGGTGGAGAGGGTGAGGACGGTCTGCGGCATGAAAGCTCCTTCGGTTCGGGCTGCCATTGAGGTCGGTCGCAGCTTTGCCAAAGTCAAGGGCAGCTAATTCGCTTGACCAAGCCCGGCTTCGGCACGTCTCCGATGAGATGGAGACGTGCCGGATAGCGCAGACGATCTCTCAGTCGCCATGGCTTTCGTGGAAGCCTTCGCTGCCATAGCGCCAGTATCCGACCGACTTGACCCAGCCGCGCGGGACGCCACGCTCTTCGACGAATACCCGGCGTAGAGCCTTGGCGACATTCGTTTCGCCGGCAATCCAGACATAGCCGTCACCGCTGGGCAGCGAAAGATCCGAGATGGCCGCAAGCCATGGGGCGACGTCGTTTGCGGTTGTCAGCGGCCGGTGCAGCCAGCGGACATCGAGGGCTGCGCGGCTGGTGAAAGTCTGCTCCTCGGCGGGCCCAGCAACAGCGCCGATGACGATCGTGCGCGTATCCGCACGCAGTTCCTCCAGCCGCCGACCGATCGCAGGCAAAGCCGTTTCATCGCCGATCAGCAGGTACCAGTCGAAATCGTCGGCAACGACGAACGAACCGCGTGGACCTCCGACACCAACACGGCTGCCGGGGACCGCGGTTGCGGCCCAGTCGCTAGCGGGGCCGCCCTCATGCAGGGCGAAATCGATCAACAACTCCCCGCGCTCTGCATCGTAACGCCGGGGCGTGAAATCACGCATTGGCGAGGCGACTGTGCCTTCCGGCAGCGGCACGGCATCGGGTCCGACAGCCGGCCACACCGGTATTTCCTCTCCCGGCTTGGGGAAGCACAATTTGACGTGGTCGTCGTAACCGGCGCTGACAAAGCCGGAGAGATCCTCGCCGGCAAGCGTGATACGCAGCATGTTGGGTGTCATGCGCTCGGTCGCCGTGACCGTCAGGAGTCGGCGACGCAGCTCGTGGCGAACGCGTCCGATCGAATGTTTTTCCGTCATAAAGTCTCCTGTCATGGAGGCGGCATCGAGCCGCGATTGATTTCGACGACGGCGCGGCGAAGGATGTCAGCCAGCCGGCCGGCCTCGTCGGGGGAACAGCCGCGCTTGTGAAACAGCGCAGTCTTGATTGCGATCCGTGCGACTTCCAGCGCCTCGTGCCCGTGGGCTTCCGGGTCCTCGCCAGGCTGTGGTCCCCGGCCCTCGATCACATCGCGCACGGCCTCCATCTTCGCGCCGATGCGGGCGAGATCCTCGAGAATTCGCTCGGCCCCCGCCCGATCGGCGTCGAGCGCCGACAGCCCCGTATCCGTGATCCTAAACAGTTTCTTGTTGCCATCCGCTTCAGACACGGCATGGCCGATTTCGTCGAGGTAGGTCAGCGCCGGATAGATCATTCCCGGGCTCGGCGTATAGAAGCCGCCGGAGATCTCCTCGATCGTCTTGATCAGCTCGTAACCATGCGCCGGCTGGCGCGCGAGCAGCGCCAGGATCAGCAGTTGCAGATCGCTCGAGCTGAGCTTGCGTCCAGCCCGGAAGCCGCCGGGCGAGGCAAAGCCGCCCTCGAAACGCCCGGGCCCGTGACGTGGTCCATGTCCTGGCCCATGTCCGCTGCTGCCTCGTCCGTGTCTATCCCGTCCATCGTGACCGCGCATCGCCGATCCTTTCGAAAAATACAGCAAAAAACATATCTTAAGATATATCAAAGTCGTGTTGTTCTGCAAGCGGGTGAACATCACGGCGGCGTGAAAAGCCAAGGACGAAACGTGGCCAGGCTTGAAGGATGAGACGATGACGACCGGGCAAGACGTCGAGCAGCTGCAAGGACAAAACACAGCGAGGGGGGTATAATTATCAATTATCAATTTGCGCAAAAGTTAGCATTAGAAGCCTCTAACTTTCAGGGGAATGAACAGAGAACATTTTGCATACAATCAGGGTCTGCACGGCACTGCAGCATAGCCACACAAGAAAGATGATTAAAATCAACTACTTTGACAACAGCTTCTCATCCTCCGGTAGATTATGACCTGTCGTGGAAACATAAAAAAGCGACCGCGACCATTTACGGGTCGCGGTCGGCCGAGAGTCAAATTTGACTGTCCTGACGTCCTATTGCAGCGTGCGGCGTTGCATGTCGGCAGCCGCGTTGCTTGCTGCGATCTCGCTGTTGGTATGGCTGCGATCAAGGCCCGTGGCCACGACCGATACGCGGAAGGCGCCATCGAGATTGCGATCAAAAATCGCGCCGACGACGATATCGGCGTCCTCGTAGACTTCGTCGCGAATGCGGGTCGCTGCCTCGTCGACTTCGAACAGCGTCATATCCATGCCGCCCGAGATCGAAACCAGGACGCCCTTGGCGCCCTTCAGCGAAACGTCGTCGAGCAGCGGATTGGCGATGGCGGCCTCTGCCGCCTTCATCGCGCGGCCCTCGCCCGAGGCTTCGCCGGTGCCCATCATCGCCCGGCCCATGCCCTGCATGACGGATTTGACGTCGGCAAAATCGAGGTTGATCAGGCCTTCCTTGACGATCAGGTCGGTGATGCAGCCCACGCCAGAGTAGAGAACCCGGTCGGCAATGACGAAGGCATCGGCAAAGGTCGTCTTGGCGTCGGCGATGCGGAAGAGGTTCTGGTTCGGAATGACGATGACGGTATCGGCCGCCTCGCGCAGCCGTTCGATGCCCTCTTCGGCAGCTTCCATGCGGCGCTTGCCTTCGAAGGTGAAGGGTTTGGTGACGACGGCGACCGTCAGGATGCCGGCAGCACGGGCGGCCGCTGCAATCACGGGAGCCGCACCGGTGCCGGTGCCGCCGCCCATGCCGGCGGTGACGAAGCACATATGGGTGCCCTGCAGATGATCCATGATTTCATCGATCGACTCTTCGGCCGCCGCACGGCCGATTTCCGGCAGCGAGCCGGCGCCGAGACCTTCGGTCACCTGGGCGCCGAGCTGGATCAGCCGCGTCGCCTTCGACATGGTCAGGGCCTGCGCGTCGGTGTTGGCGACGACGAATTCAGCGCCGCTGAGGCCTTCGGCGATCATGTTGTTGATCGCGTTGCCGCCGCCGCCACCGACGCCGATGACCGTGATTTTCGGCCGCATCTCGGCAATATCAGGCTTTGTGATGATGGCCATGTGTCGTCTCCAGGGCCCACGGCGCCGTGGGCGTTCAATGTCTTTGCACGCGGTAAAGTGGTCGGGTTCGCCGACCGCCTCGAATCAATTGAGCTAATCTAGCGGGATAAAATGGCTAATAGCAGGCCTATATCCAAAAACAGGCGAAAGCGCGGTGAAAATGTCCCGACCGCCCGACCGGCTCGCTCAGGGAATTGCCGCAGCAAAGATGCTCTCGGCCCGGCCACGAGGGCCGGAGCCATTTGTTGGCGGGATGGTCTCAAGCCTCAACGGCGTGCGTCCAGCCATGCGGATCGTTGGTGGCGCCCTGCTGCATGCCGACAAGCGCGGTACGGAGTTCCGTGGTCAGCGCGCCCGTCTGGCCGTCGCCGATCGAAAATTCACCCTCTGGATGCTTGATCAGACCGATACCGGCCAGCACCGCCGCGGTACCACAGGCAAAGGCCTCCCTCAGCCTGCCGCTGGCGGCATCCTGCTGCAGTTCCTCGAAGGAATACCGCTTTTCCTCGACCCGAAGACCTTTTTCCTTGGCCATCGCGATCACCGACTTACGGGTAATGCCGGGCAGGATCGTGCCGCCGAGCGGCGGAGTGACCATGCTCCCGTCGTTCATCACGAAGAACACGTTCATGCCGCCCAATTCCTCGATCCAGCGATGCTCGGCAGCATCGAGAAACACCACCTGGTCGCAGCCTTGCTTGGCCGCTTCGGATTGCGCAACCAGGCTTGCTGCGTAGTTGCCGCCGCACTTGGCAGCCCCCGTGCCGCCATTGGCCGCGCGCGTGTAATGGGTCTCGACCCAGACGGACACCGCCTTGCTGCCGCCCTTGAAATAGGAGCCGACCGGCGAAGCGATGATGCAGAAGATATAATCATGGGCCGGACGGACGCCGAGAAAGGCCTCGTTGGCGAACATGAAGGGGCGTAGGTAAAGGCTGGCGTCGCCGGACGGGATCCAGGCCTTGTCGACCCACACCAGGGTCTCGACCGCCTTGATGAAAAGCTCTTCCGGAACCGGCGGCATCGCCATGCGCGTGGCAGACTCGGCAAAGCGCCGGGCGTTCTCTTCCGGGCGGAACAGCAGGATGCGGCCGTCGGCCGTTTTGTAGGCCTTCATGCCCTCGAAGATTTCCTGCGCATAATGCAGCACCGCGCTCGCCGGATCGATCGACAACGGCTGCCGGGCTGTCACCTTGGCGTCGTGCCAGCCTTTCTCGGTGGTCCAGCGGGCAAGCACCATGTGATCGGTAAACACCTTGCCGAAGCCAGGGGTCGCCAGCGCCAGCGCCCGGTCCTCATCCGAGACCGGAGAGGTATGAAAATCTATCCTGATGTCGGCCATATCTGTCGTCGTGTTCATTCCATCCACCTTGGTAACGCAGCGCTCGTCCATTGCCGCCCGCCGATGATTCACGGGACAATAACGAGGAAATCAGCAAATGGGCAGTGCTGCAGGCTTCAAAAAACGTCGTCTTTTCGCTCTATCGGCGCCGCCGAGGCCTTTAATGCCAAACGCAGCAATTGCCTCGATCATCCCGGCACCGGTAGATGGTTCTTTCAGCCAGAAAGGAAGCAGCCATGCGTTTGGGATTTGTCGGCACAGGGGCCATCACCGAGGCGATCGTCAGCGGCCTGCTCGGCAGCGATTTAACGCTCGGCTCCATCCTCGTTTCTCCGCGCAACGCCGATGTCGCCGCCAGGCTCGCTGCCGCATCGCCACTCGTTGCCATCGCCGCCGACAACCAAGCCGTGGTGGATGGCTCCGACATGGTGTTTCTCGCCATCCGTCCCCAGGTGGCGGAAGGTGTAGTGCGGGAACTGCGTTTCCGCCCCGATCAGCACATCGTCAGCCTGATCGCTGCAACCGACCATCGGGCTCTATCGGAATGGATCGGCGCCAACCTGCGCCTCACCCGGGCGATCCCTCTCCCCTTCGTCGCCGAACGGACGGGCGTGACGGCCCTCTATCCAGCCGATGCCGCAGTTTCTGCCCTTTTCAATGCCTTGGGATCGGCAATCGAGGCGAACTCCGAGGAGGAGTATCAGCTGCTTGGCGCCGCCAGTGCCCTGATGGGTACCTATTTCGGCATCCTCGAGGTAAGCACCCGCTGGCTTGAAGCGAAGGGCATGCCCTACCCTCAAGCGAAGACCTATCTGGCGCCGCTGTTTGCCAGCTTGGCGCAGACGGCTGCCCGGCCGGATGCACCCGATTTCGCAACCTTGCGCTCCGAATTTTCGACCAAGGGCGGCCTGAACGAACAGGTATTCGTGGATTTCGCTGGAAAGGGCGGAGCGACGGCGTTGACCGAAGCGCTCGACGGCGTGCTTGCCCGCATCCAGGGCAGATAGGTCTCGGGTTCGAGACGGCTCGTCAGGATACGCCGGTCGACATCGGCCGGTACTCGGACTTCAGCACCCCCATCATCGCCATGTCCCAGCGCTCGTCGCCCACCCTGGCGCAGGCACGACGGACGCCCTCGTGGACAAAGCCCAGCTTCTCATAGGTTCGGATCGCAGCCGTGTTGAAGGTGTAGACATTGAGCTCGAGGCGCTCCATCCCCTGGAGGGAGAAGGCGTACTCGACGACAGCCGCCATCATCGAGAAGCCAAAGCCACGGCCGCGCATCTGAGGCGCAATGCCAATGCGCGCCGGCCGGCCGACACCGTTTCGCCAATCGAGCGCCAACTGCGCATGGCCGACAATTGTCCCGTCCTCGGCCTTCGCCATCCAGATCAGCCGCTGCGGTGCCAAGCCTTCGGTCTCCGCCAACATCGCCGCGCATTGCGCAGCATCGAGCGGAAACAGCAGCGTTGGCCCTGCCCACTGCACCAGATCGGCATCGCTGCCAAACCAGCCGATCAGCGCCGCGAAATGCTCCGGCGCGAAAGCTTCGAGCGTAACAGCCTCAGCCATTCAAAGTCTCCACTTTGGTCAGCGCCGGAAACAGCCGCATCCACAGCAGCACCACGACGATCGTCCCGACACCGCCGATAATCCCCGTCTCCACCGGCCCGACTAGGCCTGCAAGCATACCCGATTCGAACTCTCCGAGCTGATTTGACGTGCCGATGAACAGCGAATTCACGGCATTGACGCGGCCACGCATCGCATCCGGGGTCAGCAACTGCACCAAGGAACTGCGCACCACGACACTGACGGTATCAGCGGCGCCGACGACGAGCAGAGAAAGCACCGACAACGCGATATTACCCGAGAGCGAAAAGACGATGGTAGCGACACCGAAAACGGCAACGGCGAACAACATTTTGGCGCCGACGCGGCTCTGTAGCGGGTGCCGCGCCAGAACGAGGGACATGACAAGCGCGCCAATGGCGGGCGCGGCTCGCAGCAATCCCAATCCCCACGGGCCCGCCAGCAGGATGTCCCTTGCAAACATCGGCAACAGGGCGGTGGCTCCGCCGAGAAGCACGGCAAACAGGTCGAGCGAGATGGTGCCGAGCATCAGCGGCCGGCTGCGGATGAAGGCCACCCCGGCAAAGACCGAACTCAGCGTCACCGGCGCCCGCGCAACCGGTGCCCTGCGCGCCATGCGAATGGAAATGACGTTGAAGCTGGCAATGGCAAAGAGCACCGCGGCCAGCATGAAAGGCGCGACCGCATCGACGCCATAGAGCAGTCCGCCGACGGAAGGACCGACGATGAGCGCGGTTTGCATCATCGATGTCGATGTGGCGATGGCCGCCTGCAGCATGGTGGTCGGTACGATATTCGGCAGCAGCGCCGCCATGGTGGGACGCTCGAAGGCCTGGACAGCGCCCATCACAGCGACGGCCACAAGGATGCCCGGAGGCCCCAGGCATCCCCTCCACACCGCGACGGCCAGCAAAGCTGCCGTCAGTGCCTCGATAATCTGGCAGGCAAGGCCGATCCGACGGCGATCGAAGCGATCGGCGACGTGGCCGACGATGAAGGTTAGGATGACCATCGGCAGGAACTGGCAAAACCCAACGAGACCCAGCGCATAGGCACTGTGCGTCTGGTCATAGATCATCCAGCCGAGCGCCACCGTGACCGCCTGAAACGACAACTGCGAGCAGACCCTGGAGGTGGCAAAGGAGACATAGGCGGGATTGCGCAGCACGCTGCCCCTTGCCGGTTGATCGCTGTCCATCGGTTGATCCTTGGATGACCGGCCGGCTGGGAAGGACACGGCGCGGAGAATGCTATGAGGAACTTACTTCCTCCTGCTCCGCTGCAATCTGCGCTTTGTCAATTCACGATTGCGGAACCCCTCAGCAAGCCATGCTCACCGGCAAGTGGCCGGCGGCTTCCGAGACGACATCGACCTTGGGACCCGTCTTCGCCCTCACGCCTCAGGCGCCCTTCTGTTCCATTTCATCCAATGCACCCAGCACCTTGTAGACCTTCTCCGACCGGCAGGAAAAATAGGCGGTGTCTCTTCCCACGCGCCGATGGACCAATCCCGCAGCCTGCAGCGTGGCAAGCTCCTGAGAGCAGAGAAGCCTGCCCAAACCCGTCAGCATGGAGAGGGCGTTAAGCGACATCTCGCCATCCACCAGGCTTCGCAGGATGACCAGTCGGTCTCGATCGGCCATGGCGGTCAGCAGCGCTGCACCATAGGCGAAAAACGGAGAGCCGTCGGAAGGCAGGTCGGAAGGCATCTCGTCTCATTCCTATCAACTGATATCACGGGTCATAGCGGCCCCACACGACGCGGCTGGCCAAGCGTAGAAACGATACGAAAATTGTGCAGCGAAAGTTTCAGCAGTCCGAAATAACCAAACGTGGGCAGAGACATAGTCTCTGTCGTGCCGGAGCGTCCGTGGGAAGCAAGAGCTGTCTGCATTATCCGCTAGACGGACAAACTTGCTGCCAACGTGATGGAGGCGTATGCGCTCGTTGACGCCTCGCGTGGCGAGCAAGACGGTCTAGTCAGTCCGGCTATTCCGGAATAGTTTGGCGGCAAACTAGTGCGCGATCGGAGGACTTCAAGCAGCGCGACAAGAAGTAAGCGCACATATTGTCACTTCATTAAGGAGAATTCCGAATATTGGCCGAGAACGCCCGTCGGAGTTGCTCAATGCGCAGAATATTCCCCTCGACCATCGTCTCTCAGATCGTCTTAGTGACGATCTGCCTGATCTTTCTCGGCATCATTGCCGTCGGGGGCGCCACTTATCGCCAGTTGCGCGAGGGTGTTATGACCAATGCCACCACCGATATCCGTGCTGCCAGCCGAGCGATGGCGATCCTCTACAATCTGAAAGTCACCGGCACCACGATCGACATCAAGGACGGCGCGCTGCTAGGCGTCGTCGAGGAGGGCCTGCCCTCCCTGCCGGACCACGATCTTGTCGACAGGACCGCGGCGTCGATCGGCGGCGTTGCGACCGTCTTTCAGTTCAAGGACGGCGACTACCTGCGTATCTCCACCAATGTCAAAAAAGAGAACGGCGAGCGCGCCGTCGGCACCAAGCTGGCGGCAGACCACCCCGCCCGAGCACAGCTTGGCGCTGGCAAGCCCTATTACGGCGAAGCCGTGCTGTTCGGAAAAGCGTACATGACCGGCTACTTCCCCATCCTTTCCTCCGCCGGCGTCACCACCGGCATGCTGTTTACCGGCATCCCGATGCAGGTCTACACCGATCATATCGCTGCGCTGCGGACCCTTATCCTTGCCGTCGGCCTATCCGCCATGGCGGCCGTAGGCCTGCTCGCCACCATCACCATCGGCCGCCTGATCCGCCCGCTGAAAGTGCTGAGGGGGTCGGTTCTTGCCATCTCGGCCGGCGCCCTCGATGCCGCCATTCCTTATGTCGACAAGCGCAATGAATTCGGCGAGATTGCCCGTGCGCTCGAAGTATTCCGCGACAATGCCCATGCCAAGCAGCTTATGGAAGCCGAAGGCGTGCGGGAACGTGCGCTTGCGGAAAGCGAGCGGGCTCGCCACGACAGTGACAAGCAGGCTTTCGACGGCCAGATCGACTTTGCCGTCGAGCAGCTCGCTGCCGGCCTCGCAAGGCTTGCGCAGGGAGATCTGTCGAGCAACATCGAAACACCCTTCGTGGGCCGGCTCGAGCAGCTGCGCAATGACTTCAACGGCTCGCTGGTGCGCCTGACGCAGACGATGATGCAGATCCGCCAGAACACCCTGTCGATCCAGGAAAGCGGCGCCGACATGCGGCAATCGGCGACAGACCTTGCGAAACGCACCGAAGATCAGGCCGCCTCGCTGGAGGAAACGGCCGCCGCCGTGGAGGAAATCACCGTCACCGTGCGCTCTTCCGCCAATCGCGCCCGCGACGTCCAGCAGGTTGTCGGCCGCACGAAGAAGACCGCCGGGAGCTCGGAAGTCGTTGTCAACGATGCCATCGCTGCGATGGGGCGCATCGAGGCCGGCGCGCGGCAGATCGAGCAGATCATCGAGGTAATCGACAGCATCGCCTTCCAGACCAACCTTCTGGCGCTGAACGCCGGCATCGAGGCGGCGCGCGCCGGAGACGCAGGCAAGGGCTTTGCCGTCGTCGCCCAGGAGGTCCGTGAACTCGCCCAGCGGTCCGCCGACGCAGCCAGGCAGATCAAGGGCCTGATCGAGCAATCGACGGCGGAGGTCGACACCGGCTCGCGGCTGGTGCGCGAGGCGGGCGAGGTTCTGACCAGCATCAGCAATGAGATCGTCGAGATCAGCAAACATATCGACACCATCGCCACCGCCGCGCAGGACCAGGCGTCGGCGCTGCAGGAGGTCAACGGCTCGGTCAACGCGATGGATCAGATGACCCAGAAAAACGCCGCCATGGTTGCCGACACGACCGCCGCCAGCACCGAGCTCGCCGATGAGGCAGATGCGCTGCTGCAGATCGTTCAGCAGTTCAGGATCGACGATGCCGGACAGCCAGAGCAGCGGATGAAGCGGGCAGCCTGAAGCGGCTCCCTGCGGCGCTGACCGGAGCGGACGATGGCTAGGGGCGTGCTGCCGTATCGAGCAGGATGGCCATGCTGATTGTATCGAGGAAGCAGCCGTCGATGTAGACGGCTCGCTTGAGCACGCCCTCGGTGACGAAACCGACCTTCTCATACAGCGCGATGGCGGCAGCATTGTCCGCATGAACGGAGAGCTCGACGCGGAGAAAACCCCGCTCGCGAGCTTGCCCCAGCGCCGCGTCGATCAGTCGTCTGCCCAAACCCCGGCCGCGAAATTCCGGGACCAGCCCCATAGCAAGGCTACCGCGATGGGCGTGGGCCGGAAAGAAATGCCGCGTGATGTCGCACCATCCGACCACGCGGTCGCCAGCGATCGCCACCATGTGCGGGTTCTTCCGCTCGATCATGTCCCGCACATGCGCCCGCGTCTCGGCCAGCGGAAAGGCTTCAAGCATCGTCAGATATTTTCGCTCCCGCGCGACCGCGTCGAGGGCGGCGTGAAAGCTGTCACTATGCTCGGCTGACGTGGCGATGATCTCGACTTTTAGCCCATCCATCGTGGCGAGGCCTCCCCTGCTGAATGCGTTGGGTGGCAGCCTACGCTCCACGGTGGAGGCAGGCCAAGTATGTTCTGCCGGGGTGACCGGAAAATGGGATACGGGAGCGCCGGACGCCGCGCTCCCGGGGCAGCCTGAAGACGGCTAGTTGTCGGAAAGGCCACGGCTGCGCCATTCGCTTTTCGGCACGGGCTCGCCAATGGCGAAGGCGAAGGACAGAACCTTCGTTGCGGCTGAATCGACCTCGCAGCGGAAACGCAAATTAAACCATTGCCCATCGGCACGAAACTGGCTGCGCGGGACGTCGAGCACGTTGCCTGCCTTGATACTGTAAGGCTGCACTTTCTCCAGATAATGCACGGATGGACTGCGCATCAGCTGCTCTGAAAGCTCCGACGCACAAAGGCTGGCAATGCGGTTGCCGCGCGGGATGTTACCGATCGCGGTAGTTGCCTCACCATCACCCGTATCGTTGCGGGAAAACAGTGTCCTCGCCTTTGTCATCGTCCCTTCCTTGGGCTTGCCACCGGGCTTTGGCGGCGCGGGCTTGCCGGTGGGCTTGTCGGACGGCGGAGCCGGTGCCAGTTCGACCTTGGCGCTGTCGGGGCTGTTCGAGGCGGGCCCGTTCTTCTCGGCCGAACTGTCGGGCATATCGGCCTCCGGCAGGTCGATATCCGGCGGCAGGGGCCCCGCCCCGCCCGGCACGTCGACCGGCGGCGTTGCGGGCGGTGGCGCATCGCTTGGCGGACTGGCGGCGGCAGCCTGATCGGCCGGCGGCGTGTCGGGCGCGTCGGGCGTGACGGCTGGATCGGTCTTGGCGGCCTCAGCATCGTCGGGCTTGGCATCCGTCGCATCCGGCTTTGCCGCGTCCTCAGGCGTCGGTTCCGGTTTGGTGTCGCCCTCGGCGCTGTCGCCGTCTTCCGATTTCTTCGGGCCGGCATCCTTGTCGCCATAGCGGAAAACCGGTTTGAGTATAGGGACGCTTGACCGCTCAGGCTGTTCGGCGGATTTCGGTGCTTCCTCCTGCGGATTTTCGACCGCTGGGGGCGGAGGGGCGGGCTTTTCCTCCGTCGACTTCTCAGCCGCTGACGGCGGTGGTGCCGGCTTTTCCTCTGGCGGTTTTTCAGCCGCGGGTGGCGGTGGCGCGGGCTTTTCCTCCGCCTGCTTTTCGGCCGGCGGCGGTGGGGGTGGCGCCGGCTTTTCCTCCGGCGGCTTTTCAGGCGGCGGCGGTGGTGGTGGTGCCGGCGGCGGCTCGGGCGGGGCCGGCGGTTCCTCAGCCTTGGCCGGCTCCGGCGGCTTCTCGGGCTCCGGCGGCTTCTCGGC
>Ga0207650_10000823_pt1 | contig 23794 bp, 27 predicted proteins | sample KBSS63metaG_FD_184325 | JGI IMG/M metagenome (GOLD analysis project Ga0207650, IMG submission 184325) | Switchgrass rhizosphere microbial communities from Kellogg Biological Station, Michigan, USA - KBS S6-3 metaG (SPAdes) (version 2) | ecosystem: Host-associated > Plants > Roots > Rhizosphere...
TGCCGGATATGCGGCCCTTCTCATCCGTGAGGCAGCGCGCGTCGCGGCGCAGGATTGGGACACGCTGAACTTCCTCCACGGCCCCATGGAGCCGAACGACAGGGATAGTGGAGTGTTGCTTTTTGGTGACGGCCGCGAGGTCAAACTCGCCCAGGACCTGGCGGGGTTCGGCATTCCGTCGGTTTTGGTGACCAGCAAGACCGACGTTGCCGACGCCGACAACCTCGTCGTCATTACCGTGCCGGCTTTTTCCAGCCAGATTGGAACTGCTATCCTGCAGGCTCTTCCCGCGCAGTTGCTGATTGCCACCCTATCTGAAGAATTGGGACTTCCTGTCTGCAATTTCCGCTACCGCCAGACAGATACCAAGCGCGATTGAAACTATCGGGTGGGCGCCGCAGGACCTGCGGCGCGCCCTCCCGAATAAACGAAAGCGGTCCTTACGTTATCTCCCAGAAGGCTTGCCAGGGAATAGTCCATGGCAAGACGGGCTGCCCCAAGCACGGTGGCACGCCCGGAGAGTTGGCTAACGACGACCTGGACGGGCCAGCAAAGTTCCTCGACAATCTTGCTGACGCCGGGAAGCAGGATCGGGTTCTGCCCTACCCCACCCCCAAGTACGATAAGCTCCGGGTCGAGCATGCTGACACACGCGGCGGCGAGAGCTCCGATATCTTCCGAGTGACGCTCGATGATGGCACGGGCGGTCTTTGATGTTGCAGCCATCGCGATCAGTTCGCTCGTCGACGCCGGAGGTTGCCCTGCGGAAGTTGGCCACTGCTTTGAGACCCGCTCGAGTAACGCCGCCGAACCGAGGTAGGTCTCCACATGCCCTATCCGGGGATTTTCCCGGTCCGACCATGGAAACGGCAGATGGCCTATTTCGCCTGCTCCGCCTTTAAACCCGCCGAACAGCTTGCCATTGATGACGATGCCCACGCCGACCTTCACGCCGATCTGCATGTAGATTGCGAACGAATGATCTTTAGCAGCACCTTGGTGGTATTCGGCCAACGCCGCGCAGTTGACGTTGTTTTCCAAAAGGATCGGAACACCAAGCTTCCGGTTCAACCGAACGACAACGTCCAGGAATTCTTCACGATCAGGAAGCCTCTCCAGCGAAGCGGAGATCATATTTGGAACGGCGATCACAACGGATCGCAGAAGGCGTGCCTGGTGCTCGCATTTGACCAGCGTCTCTTCCAGCACAGCCGCCACCATCCGGAACCGATCAATGCCCGCCAGTGCCCCAATTGTCTTTTCGACGCCGGCCACTGTCGTTCCGTCTAGCGTAGTGGCTACAGCGTGGATTTGAGTGGTGCCACAGTCGATGCCGATAACGATGCCAGCCTTCTCACCCAAACCGTAGCTGATGGATGTCCGGCCAATGCCACCATGATTGACGCCTGCGGGCGCGACCAGACCGTGCCGCTCCAACTCAGTGACAGCAGCAGACATAGTCGGTTTTGAAAAGTTAAGGATGGCGCTGAGGTGCGGTCGAGTCGACGGGCCGTGAGATGCTACGGTCCTCAGAACAGCGCGCGCACTATCTGTGAGGCTAGGAACGTCAATGGTAATCGACGATTTGAGGGACGGCCGGGCCAATGGTAGCCTTTCAATCATATGTTAAGCTGCCTTACCATCGACCGTAAGGCATGACAAACAGAGATTAACTGGGCAGGCGCAAGAGATGACGACGTGCTGGACAGGCTTGCCGCGCCGAGTAGCGCGGCCCTGCTCAAGTCCTAACTTGGGTCTGGTGCGCGTGAGGGATATGAACCGTCGACACCTTTCCTAGGCGGCCGGCGGCAAGGTCGTCGCTATCCAGCCGGACACGAGCAAGGCGTCAATGTCATCCGCATGTTCGACCAGGTAAAGGCCGACTACGGCGAGGTCGATTTTCTTGTGAACAATGCCGGTATCGCCGTGTTCGAGATGGCGACCGACGTCACTGAGGGCGTTTCTCATAAGCAGTTCAACCTAAGGCTATGCCGGTGTTACTGGCCCGCCTGAGGAGATCGATATTTGAATGGAGGCACCTTGGGAGGATGCCAAAGTTCTGCAGCGGCTGCTACCCAAGCAAGGTCCTATCTTTTCGGCGAAGCAAGAGCAGGCGAACCTGTTTGCTTGATCTCGGGCACCTGTCCTGAGCACACAGAGAAGTAGCTTCCTGTCGGACAGGGCGTGTCATTTCATTAGCTAACCCGGGACCAACACGCGGTATTCTGACCGGAGATTGTTTAAGTTTACAGCAACAGCCTCCAGACAAACTTTTAACCTCATCAGCTGATCCTGCAGATCCGCTTCGGATACTGCCAGTGCTTTTGCCCTCGATGCGTTGGCAGGAAGTTGGATCACGTTTCCCATTTAGCGCTCCTAATTTTGAGAAAAATTCAACTGATCGAGAAGCGACCATCCGCAAGAGCTGCGCGGATGGTAAACTGCTTTCGCTACGCCACGGCTGCAAAGGCCGCATTTCGCCGCAGCTTAGAACTCCTCCCAGCTTTCTGCTGTGGCACCGCCGCCTCCCATACCAACTGCGCCGGCTACCTTGGCAAGCATGCGTCTTGCCGGGGAAGCCACGGCCTTATGTTTGCCATGGGCAGCCTGCGGCCGACGCGACGTGGCGACTTCAACACTGCCACCGATGTTAAACTCCGAGATTATCTCCCGGAGACGGTCGACTTCGCCGGCAAGTGCCGCGCTGGCGGCCGTCGACTCCTCGACCATCGCTGCGTTCTGCTGGGTCACCTGGTCCATTTGGTTGACTGCCGTATTGACTTCAGCAAGACCCACCGACTGTTCCTTGGCGGAGGTCGCGATCGAGTCTAGCTGTTGGTTGATATTGACCACCTGCTCCTCGATGATTTTCAGAGCTTGTCCCGTCTCCTGAACGAGCTTTACGCCGTTGCTGACTTCCTCACCAGAATTGCGGATCAGGTCCTTGATCTCCTTGGCGGCCGTGGCAGACCGTTGCGCCAATTCCCGCACTTCTTGCGCCACAACGGCAAACCCCTTCCCCGCTTCACCGGCGCGGGCCGCTTCGACGCCGGCGTTTAGCGCCAGTAGGTTGGTCTGGAACGCAATCTCGTCGATCACGCCGATGATGCTAGAGATCTGATTAGAGGATTGCTCAATTCGTTGCATGGCGATGACGGTGTTGGAGACCACCTCGCCGGAACGCCGCGCCGATTTGTTCGCCTCAATCGCTACGTGCCGGGCTTCTTCTGTGCGTTTCGAAGAATTCGTCACATTAACAGTGATCTGGTCGAGGGCTGCGGCCGTCTCCTCGAGCGAGGCCGCCTGCTGTTCCGTCCGCCTAGACAGATCGTCGGCACTTTGGCTGATCTCACGTGCGCCACTATCGATAGAGCCAGTGGCATCTGCGACCGAACGCATGCTTGTCGCCAGTTGATCAACGGCCACGTTGAAGTCCGAGCGCAGAGACTCAAAATCGCCGGCGAAGGATTCATCGAGCCGGAAGGTCAGGTCGCCACTGGACAGATGCTTCAATCCATCAGCCAGGCCGGAGGTCGCCTGCGCCATTTCCTGTGCACGTTGGTGGTCTGCCTGGGCAACCCTGGCGCGTTCCGCATTGCTAGCGCTGCGGGTGGATTCCGTTTCACTTTCCAGTTCCCGGGCGCGTAAACCGTTGTCCTTGAAGACCTGAACGGCCTTTGCCATAACTCCGACTTCGTCACGACGACTGGTTCCGTCGACGTTAACGGTCAGGTCACCGCCTGCAAGCACGTTCATTGTGGCAGATAGCTGCAGGATCGGCCGGACCAGCCAAGAGCGAATTGCAAGGAAGCCGCAAACAAAGACCGTGATTAGGCCAACGGCTACGATGCCAAGGGTCATCTCGATCGTGCGGCTCGTGGCACTGGTAAGCCGATTGCTCTCCTTAGACGAGGACTCAGAGATGTCGTTAGTAAAGGCTGTTACCTTGGGCGCGTAAGCAATAAGAGCTGGTTGACAACCGGTCTGGAACAGTTTCGCGGCCGCCGCATTTTCGTCGTCGTTAGATGAACTGCGGGCTGCTTCGATTGACGCAGCGCAAGTGGTCCGGAGGATCTGAATACCCTCAGCTTTCAACTGAACGGCTTCCGTCCTCAGGGGAAGAGCCGCAATTGTCTGATCGATGAACTTGACGAAGCTCTCCTCACTCTCTTTCAAGCTCTTCTCGGCACTAGCGGTAAGCTCAGGCGTACTCGCAATAAGCAGATCGCCGATCGCTGCCCGAGCAGACTGTAGGCTTCGGTTCGCACGAGCAGTTGAGAGCGCTGCGGCCGCCTCGTGTTCTATCAAAGAGCTGTAGCCTGCGTCGATCGAGATAAGCTCTCGACTGGAATAGAGTGAGACACCGACCGCAAAAAGACCGAAGCCAGCTATGATGATAACGAATTTTCCGATTATAGAAATATGTTTCACTTGCAACTCCGGCATTAGGGATTTTGCTGTTAATGCCGCTCGCAAATCATTTACTAGGGCAGTCAATGGAAAAGTGCGCTTTGCGCGCATCGGACCGACTTGGTCGGCAGCACGGTTGAGCACCTATTCCGGCAGCGAGTAACGAATCATTTCGCTCACTTCAGCTGGGCCGAATGTAGCCTTGTCTTTCTAAGTGAAAGTTAATTTTAAAATATAATCTGGTATATGTATTGACCAAAAAGGAGACATAAATGTAGCTCCCTATCAAATAGGCGCCAAATGAAGTAACTGTAACTCGCCCTAGCGGGCCTTTTACCGCATTTTGAAGATTGAAATCTAAACATCGCTGCCCGGCGCACGAGGTGAACGGCGCCTATGAGTTAGCACACCACCCGTAGCTGTAGAAAACGCTAGAACCCTGACGTTGAAGCATCTTAGCAAGTTGTCCGCCGACAATCTTGAAGGGTGAGAGCGCTCCTCGCCTTGCGCACTGACTCTGCGTCTAAGTGTCACTCGGCCGTTCAAGGGCCCTACTCAGTCAAAGATTTCATCCTCGCCGCCTGATGTTAGCCGAAACACGGCAAGGGTTCGGACCAGCGACAACACAGCTGCCCGATGTCTATGCGGGAGTGCGTCGAGTAACTGGCCGGCCTTCATAGAGGCATGAGACTGCCGCGCGCCAGCGGGAAGAGGGGCGACGTCCGCGCCCGAGCCAAGGACGAAGTCCTCGGTGCCGGCAAACAGGTCGCCAATCTGGCTGCCAATGCCCGTCTCTACAAAGCTGCTCAGAAAGAAATTGCCGAGCGCACCAAGACGGAGGACGCGCTGCGGAAAAGTGAAACGCGGCTCGCCCATCTCAATGAAAATCTCGAAGCCACGGTGGCGGAGAGAACGCAGGAGCGCGATCGCACCTGGAATCTGAGCCGCGACCTTCTAGGTGTCGCCGATCGCAATGGCGTGTGGTCGAGCGTCAATCCCGCCTGGACCAGTACGCTTGGCTGGCAGGCGAATGAGATCATCGGCAAGACGTCCGAATGGCTCGAACATCCAGATGATGCCGAGGAGACCAGAAACGAGGTGATTCATCTCGCGAACGGCGGCATTACGCCCAGTTTCGAAAATAGGTTCCGCTGCAAGGATGGAACCTACAGATGGATGTTATGGACCGCTGTTCCTGAGGGCGACCTCATCTATGCCGTCGCCAGGGATGTCACGGCGGCGAAAGAGCAGGCCGAAACGTTACGGCTTGCCGAAGAGCAACTGCGCCAATCGCAAAAACTCGAGGCGGTCGGAAAGTTGACTGGTGGGGTCGCCCATGACTTCAACAACCTGTTGCAGGTCATCGGTGGCAACCTTCAGCTTCTGTCGAAAGACATGGTGGGACATGACAAGGCTCAGCAGCGGCTGCAAAACGCGCTGGCAGGCGTCACGCGAGGTTTGAAATTGGCATCCCAGCTTCTCGCCTTCGAACGGCGTCAGGCATTGGAACCGAAAGTCGTGAACCTCGGCCGGTTGATCCGCGGTTTCGACGACATGCTGCGGCGCGCGATCGGTGAAGGGATCGAAATCAAGACCGTCGTTTCCGGCGGTTTGTGGAATACACTTGTGGATCCCGGCCAGGTCGAAAATGCCCTTCTCAATCTTGCAATCAATGCCCGCGATGCGATGGGGGGTCACGGCAAGCTGACCATTGAAGCCGGAAACGCGTCCCTCGATGACGCCTACGCTGCGAGGCATGCAGACGTATTGGCTGGCCAATACGTCATGCTGGCTGTGACCGACACAGGATCCGGGATAACTCAAGAGGTCATCGAACAGGCGTTCGAGCCGTTCTTCACGACCAAGCCTACAGGGAAAGGCACCGGCCTCGGTCTCAGTATGGTCTGGAGGCTGGTGAAGCAGTCCGAAGGGCACATCAAGATCTACAGCGAACCTGGCGAAGGGACGACGATACGCATCTATCTACCCCGATCGCGACAACTGGAAGACCTTGCCGTCGATATGGATACCGGGCCGGTGGTCGGCGGATCAGAAACCGTGCTTGTGGTCGAGGGAGGTCCGCGCCACTGTCATCGAACTTCTCACCGATCTGGGTTACCGCGTCTTGCGAGCAAGCGACGCGCAGTTGGGTCTCGCTGTCATCGATAGCGGCGTTGCGATCGATCTCCTGTTCACCGACGTCGTCATGCCAGGCCCTTTGCGCAGTCCGGAGCTAGCCCGCAAAGCCAAGGAGCGTTTGCCAAACATCGCGGTCCTCTTCACGTCCGGCTATACTGACAATGCCATTGTCCACGGCGGGCGCCTGGACGAGGGCATCGAACTTCTGAGCAAGCCATATACGCGAGAAGCCTTGGCGAGAAAAGTGCGGTACGTCCTTGGCAACCGCGCTCCCGCAGAGCCGGAACCTGCCCCGCCTCTGTCGGCTTTGCCGACAGTGACCGCTAGTTCGGTCGCTTCGGAAATCTCGGCACCCTGACCTTCCCGCTTGCGCATCCTATTGGTCGAAGACGAGCAGCTTATCCTGATGAACACGACCGATATGCTGGAAAACATGGGCCACTCGGTAATCGAGGCGACCAGCGCAGAAGAAGCACTGTCGGTTTTTGAAAGGGAAGACGTCGACGTCCTCCTCACTGACCACGGTCTGCCCGGTATGTCGGGCGCGGACCTTGCGGTGACCTGCAGGCGCATGCGGCAAGATCTGGGGATCATCTTCGCATCGGGAGCATTGGAGGTACCGAAAGTCGAAGGTCATGATTTGATCGCCGATTCTGTCATCCTGGGAAAACCCTATGATAAAACCGCACCGGAGACCGCCATCAAGCAGGTCAAAAAAGGCACCTTCCTTTGAAGATCCAGGGCAAGGCCTCGGACGATTGCGAACTTTTGGCTTCCGTGCAGCTGCTTGGCGAGAGGCGGGTGAAAACGCCCATGACGATGCTGGGAATGGATCCCCGAATCGACGAAGTCGGGATTTTCGAAAGACGCCGCGTTCTTCTCGAACGTGCCCTCATCGAAGTCCCTGGTAGGAAACGAGCCTTTTGAGCTCGGGTCGCGCATTCAAGGTCACCGGCGCAAAGCTCGGCAGAAAATTGAAAAACCCGCCGGTGATATCCCCCGGCGGCTTTTGCAACAACCTATCTCAGTAGCCGATCAAGAGCCGAGATTTCGATCGTTTATTCCGCTGGCCAACAAAGGGACTTCCTGAATATTTGCGAGTGTGCCCGCCTTGGTCAGGAAGCGGCGCGCGTTTTCCCTGATGGCACTGACGGGAAAAATGCCCTGCGCAGCCATGCGGCAAGCCTTTACCAAAACATCGTAGAGCACGTCACGCTTGTCCATTGGCCATTCTTCGAGAAGATTGAAGACATCCTCAAGGCTAGCGAGTTCCTGGATATAGCGAGATTTTTTCACGAATAGCGGACGATCAAACAACGTTTTCGCCATAGTGGCCTCCTTTCCCTGGGCGTTGACGGCGACATACTTGGGCACAGGTCTTTGACTTTCAAGTTCCGTCGATGCGCTTCATCGCAGAAATTTACCAACTGCCGCAGTATGCCGATTCCCCCGGCCGTTCGACGGTATCTTCGCCTGGACGGCATCGCATTTGCTGCCTTGCCTGGCGGGCAGGAGACCGCTGGCTTCAATATCCCCGACGAGCCAGTCTTCACGGCCTGGAACGACTGCTTCGCCCAAAATGACTGCGGCCCGTGACACGAATGATGTCTGTACAGACGTGTCGGTCGTCACTGGGACGGAGCGACGCCATGAACTCGAAGCGATGATCATAATCGAAGGGATGACGAGTGATCGGCCTCACGGGCCTTAGCCCTATCGTCGGCGACGTCTTGGACGCTTTCGGCTTTTCAGACAGCGTTTTGCTCATTTCTCGGAGCTGGGCCTCGTCGAGCTTTTCGATGCCGACGAACTTGTTTTGCGCCTGCGACGTCAGCATCAACTCATCGAGCTTCGCCATCAGCGCCTTCCCGTCTCGATCCTGTGAGTTCTGTAGCACGAAAACCATCAGGAAGGTGATGATCGTTGTGCTCGTGTTGATGACGAGCTGCCAGTTCTCAGAATAATCGAAGATCGGCCCGGAGACCGCCCAGACCACGACGAGCATGACAGCCAGGACGAAGGTCGCGGGTTTGCCGGACAGGTCTGCAATTGTGGTTGCAAACTTAGCGAAGAATTTTGAGGCGGTGTTGTCGCTCATAGCTGCTATACCTGCGCTAATGGATTGAAGGACATCAGCACGTTCACCTGCGTAGACCAGATGCCGACATCCGTTTTGCTGAGGGCCGTCGCGATGTCGTCGAAGCTGCGATACCCATCGTAGTCGAGGCTGACCGCCGCGTGGCAGAGGACCCAGGACGACTGCTCGTCTGGCGAGGCTCACAGACGCAGTACCAGCTCTCTTCCTCTTCGGACATCGGCCTGAATCACCGGTGAACACCGGCCTCAACTCTGAAATAGCTAGGTGGACTGCCCCCCTTGTCAACAGCCAAGGCAGCATGACACAACCTTAGAAGCTTCTCAGAAATTCTTCGGTCGTCTGCACCTCCACCTGCACCGAAAATCGGTCGGCAAGGAGCTGAAGTGTGGCGTCATGCGTTGCATCGGCGCCGCTGCATACGGCGTCCCTGAGCAGTTTCACCGCGTAACCCAGATCTATCGCTCCGAGCACCGCCGTGAGAACGCAGACATCAGTTTCGCCGCCTGTGATAGCCAGAGTTTTCACCGCCTCTGCTTGGAGGGATCGATGCAGCTGTCCATCGATCCACGGCGAATATGTCGCCTTGTCGAAGGTCCGGGCGGGTGGAACGAACCGGGCAAGTTCCGGGATGACGTTCACGAGGCGGCGGTCCATCTCCCCGAGCGTCATGGACTCCCATTTTCGGTAGTAGTGCTTCCACATGCCCGCCACCTCCTTGGGACTGACTGGGGGCACGAAACGCGTGAAGACGGTCTTTTCAGGATAGCGCTCGGCTACCTCCACGACAGCTGGGCATACGCTGGCCATCCAGGGTACATGCCAAGGCGTGTCCTCCGCGAACATTGACTGCATGTCGATACAGAGGTGGATCCAATTCCCGGTCATTGGAAGTCAGGCGAAGGAGCCAGATACTGTGCTGAAGGACGATGCGACCGGAACGTCAAGCTTCGATTTCGTGGAGCCGCCGCTCTGACTTTCGCTGTCGTCTCTTGAATGCCTAACATTGTTCTCCGAGGGTTGCCATCTACGAAGGCCGTAGGCTGGACCATGACCGCCTTCGCGCAGCTGATCGCGGCTTCGCCCTCAACACTGGCCGACGCCATCCTGACAGAAACAATCTCGCCGCCCTCGCCCTGGAAGTCGACTGTGATCATACCGTCCGCGCTGCGGACTCGCGTGTCTATAATCTGCATGGAAGCTTCCTTTGCATAAGCTTTAAAGCTCCACATCGCCTTTAGGTTCCGGTGCCAGCCCGACGGGAACAAAAGTTTGTCACCCGCATTGCTCCCCCTATCCGCAAGCGGGGCGACCTTAGTTCCCAGTCGGAGAAACGATGGCCGGAAGCCAACCAACGGCCACAGGAGGACATGATGGCAACCAGTTCCACCAAGACGCTCGACGACCTTTTCCTTGATACCTTGAAGGACATCTATTTCGCTGAAAAGCAGATCCTGAAGGCTCTGCCGAAGATGGCCCGCGCCGCACATTCTGAAGAAGGCAAGGCAGGTTTTCTCCAGCATCGCGATGAGACCCAAGGCCAGATTGAACGCCTTGAACAGGTATTCGAACTCCTTGGCAAGCCTGCACGTGGCAAGACTTGCGAAGCGATCCAGGGGATCATCTCCGAAGGCGAGGAGATCATGGAAGAGTTCAAGGGTTCTCCCGCTCTCGACGCTGGCCTCATCTCGTCCGCGCAGGCGGTCGAGCACTACGAGATCGCCCGCTACGGCACGCTCATCGCCTGGGCCAAGCAACTCGGCCTTACGGACGCCGTACCGCTGCTGCAAGCGACTCTCGAAGAGGAGGAAGCCACCGACGCCAAGCTGACACAGCTTGCAGACGCCAAGGCGAATGCTAAGGGCAAAGGCTCAAAAGCAGCCTAAGGTGCGGGCAAGAGAGCTGACGGAAAATCACGGAACGCGCGCCGGGGTGCGCGTGCCGCTTTGGATCTCAGCGGAAATGGCAAACCTGATGAGCGGCCCAGTGAAAGGCCCGTCGCGCGCACGCGCCATCATCGCCGACTTATTCTGGTTCGCAACGCTCAGGGCTGTCGGAAGCAAGGGTCGACGCTGATAATCCATAGAAACTTACCTCAAACGCACAAGGTAGCGCGCTGGTTTTGGACTTCGGTCAGTGGGAGTTGCGAAACTCCGAGATCCGCCCCTGCTTTCGCTGCTTTCCCGTAAGGATATCGAATGTCGATCGTTGCCACCGCCGCATGGTCAATTCCGAAAAAGATAGCCCACGAGTTTGGTCAACAGGGAAGCGGGCTCACAAAATACGCCTCCGTGTTTGGCGGCGTTGAAGTCAATTCGACGTTTTACCGCCGGCATAAGGCATCTACCTTTGCACGGTGGGCCGAGTCCGTCCCGGATGGATTTCATTTCGCCTTGAAGGTTCCGAAAGAAATTACCCACGTCAGAGCGATGACTGACATCGCCAACCCCTTCAAAGCGTTCCTTGACGACATCGCGCCACTTGGAGACAAACGCGGCCCACTGCTGTGTCAATTGCCGCCGTCGCTGGCGTTTGACACCGACAAGCTCGAGACGGCGTTTGGAGCAATGCGGAAGGCCGATCAGGGACAAATCGTGATTGAAGTGCGGCACAAGAGTTGGGCATCGGCCGAGGCCTTGCATTTGCTGAAGGCCTACGCAATCGACCGCGTACTGGCTGATCCTGCGCCGGTGTGGCCTGCTGACGATTTCTCAGTCCCGCCGCGATACCTTCGTCTGCATGGCAAGCCAAAGGTCTACTTTACGAGTTACACGCCCGAAGAGATTGGGTTTTTCTCGCGACTGTTGGCGTCCGATGGCTGGTGCGTCTTCGATAACACCGCCTCGGGAGCCGCGATCGAAAACGCAGTGGCGATGCAAGAATTGATCCAATGTGACGTTAGGCATCCATTGAATTGAGATGGCGCAATCAATAAGACTGTCGCCATATCCGTGCGCTTCTTACGATAGCGACTAGCCGTGCACGTCACCGTGCCTATAACCTCTCGGTTGCACCTAGTTGGCCCCTCGCGCTCGACCAAGTCATTCGCGACGGCGTGAAGACCTTCCGGTCCATTGCAGGATTGGTTGCGTGGGCCGAACTCTTCCGCAAGCCCTACCCTTCAAGTGCAAGCAATACCACAGTCGGTCAATTTGATGCGGCACACTTTCCCCGCCGGCGTTCGACCAGCGCTGTGGAATGGTCACCCCCGCAACGTTCAAACTGGCGCCGGAACTTTGTTGCGAAACCACAGTTTTCCTCAATCAACATTCAGCTAAGGAGATGTTCCATGCCCCAAGGCGATAAATCCGCCTACACCGACAAGCAGAAGCGCAAGGCCGAGCATATCGAGGCGGGTTACGAAGATCGCGGCGTTTCCGAAAAAGACGCCGAGCGTCGTGCCTGGGCCACCGTCAACAAGGAAAGCGGCGGCGGTAAGAAATCGGGCTCGGGCCGCGGCCAGGTCGAAAACCATGCCTCCTCGGAAAGGGGCGGGCATAAGGGCGGTGCTGCCACGGCATCGCGGACCAAGGATGAGCGTTCCGCCTCTGCGAAAAAGGCGGCTGAAACCCGCAAACGCAACGACCACCACGCCCACCACTGAATTTTAGCATAGCGTCATCAACTGATGGCGTCATCCTTCGGGGAGGCTCCCATGCCGAAAAAGAAATCAAAGCAGAGATGGTCACGGGACGTGACTGAAAACAGTGATGCGATGGACCTCGCAGACGGGGTCTTCAAGCAACGCAGCGCCAAGAAGATCGCGGATTCGCTGAAGCATTCCGCCGAGGCAAGCCCGAGGCGAAAGACAAGCCCATTCCAATCTGCAATGTCGATGCTGACCTTTTATATCAATCGCGCTGGCAAGCAGCTGTCCAAATCACGCCTGGCGACATTAAACCGGGCCAAGAACGAACTGCGCAAGGACTTCGACAAGCAACCGAAACGGTGACGGGCCGCTTACCGGGTGCGGGAGGAGCAGCAAACGTGCCGCTGATCAAACCGCCGATTGACAACCCGCGCAACGATGACCTTGAATGCCAACAGTCATAGACGAAGCCGTCGCTCCCTGTTGGTTTTCGTCGAGCAGCCTTCACACGAAAGGCTTTCCGGCGAACTCTTCATGATCTCTCGGCTGCGTCCACAAAAACCACTCTTGCCTTCGAAGGTCCCTTGCTGAACACGGTTCGGGTAACACGCCTGTAGGAAACGCGACGCTCACAACGTCCGCCTGTCGTCGCAGTGTGGTCAGGCTCCTTGCCTCCGAGTGGGATTCCGCGCAGACGGGTGGGAAGCGTGCCGTGTGGGCTTCTGCGGCCGTCACCACTGCCAGCTACTCTGCTTCCCCTGGATATTCCGATTTCTTTAGTAGCTTGGCGAGATGGGCCGTGTTCCGGGCCAGCATGGATATCATCGTCTGAACGGCCTCCGGGGTCTTTTTCAGGTCAACGAAATTCGTCGATCCCATGGCCTCGCCGACCCAGTAGGCCACGGCATTGGCCGGAATCGTAAAACCGATATCGTTGAGCGCCTGAAACACTTCTGCTGCCACATGGTGAGCGCCATCCTCATTTCCGACCACCGCGACGGCGGCGACCTTGCCATATGAGACCATGCGGCCCTGATCGTCGGTTTCTTCGAGAAACGCATCCATGCGCTCGAGCGCGCGCTTGCAGACACTTCCGGGTTGCCCGAGCCAGATTGGCGTCCCAACCAGCAGAATATCGACCTCCAGGATCTTTTTGCGGATATTCGGCCAAGCGTCGCCGTCCCCTTCGTCAGACGTCACGCCGGGCTTTATGTTGTGATCGGCAAGTCGAAGGACTTCAGTTTCGACGCCATGCTTCTTGAACTCTTCGGATATGAGTTCAAGCACTTTGCCGGTAGAAGATGCGTCCGAACAACCTGAGGACTTCAAGGTGCCGTTCAAAGCAAGTGCTTTCAATGACATTATATTCCTTTCGTATGATGGGGTGACCATTTGATCGGCATATATTATTTAAGAGCCCGTCGGTCATGCCACCCAGTCGGGGTCTGCGTGTCAAGTTGTTAAACTGAAGGCTTATAAAGCCAGAAAGTTTGTCACCATGCCCGGTCTGCCATCCTGATCGCAGCAACTTTGATGCGCCAGCCATCGATCTCGAATGTCCCATCACGGCTTGTGACTGCCTCAACGATGTCGCCATCGGTCATCCGAGGCCGCTTCGGGGCTGTCCTGTTTACGATTTTTCGAAGCCTCGGGGCCGTTAAGACCCCAACATGTAGAAGGACGCCTCTATATTGTAGCGTCGTGTGAAACAACGTCGGAGCATCTATCATCCGAACCTCCCCGGTTGATGCCCACGCCATGAACATTGGCCATAACGCAGCTTAACATACAACTTCCGCGACGCTATTTCCACGGGCACCAACGAAAACGGTTAAATAATTCAACAAGGCTTTGCTGGTCAGGACCAGACTTTTCTCCGTGGGCGCGGTTGGACGCCCATCTCATCCATTTCCTCTGTCGCCCCAGTGTTGCGTCGTCAGAGCACGTAATGACGCGGGCCCTTGCGCTCGTGACGCCATTGTTGTCGCGGGACTCGATGCCCTTCCCGTACTGGCCCACCGCATATTTTTCGATGTCGGAAGCGGATGCATTGCCGGGATTGTCATTGTTCGCCGTCTTAAGTTGCGTTCCGGCAATTGAAATGGGCGGCGGACTACGCCGCCACCCTTCCGGACAATCACTTGTCGAGGTCCTGAGCCATCATCAGGTGGTGTTCCAAGGCCGGACGCGTGGTAGCCGCCCAATCCTTTAGGTCCGCATTGTCTCCGCCATCCCCATAGCGCTTAAATAGATCGACAGCATCCTTGTGGGCCGATACCTGATCCGAGTGGTACTGCTTGTTGAAGTCGTCACCCTGAAGGCTGCTGAGCTTGTCGATCATGCTCTGTTGCGAGGATGTCATCGCGGCAGGAACGGCGGCCTTCACCTTACCGGAATCGACCATGGCCTTCATTTCGGCTGAAGTCTTGGTATGATCGGCGATCATTTGCTGAGCGAATGTCTTGGTCGCTGGATCGGCCTTCTCAGCCGCCAGCTTGCTCGCCGCGATCTCGAACATGTCGCTGGTGGCAGCTTCTGTGACAAAGTCTTGGGTCTTCGGGGCATTCCCCATCAGTGAGTTGACGCCAGTAGATTCCGCTGCCGACTGGGCGAACGCCGAGGGCGATATCATCACTAGAGCTGCGGTCAGAATAATCTTATTCATGTGTGAAGTCCTCCGTTTGCCAAAGCCAACGTGCATTTGCGCGTTGCGTTCCGGATATTCGGCAGGATGCAAACGATATAGCTCCTTCGAGCGCTAGCGGACTGACAGGGAACAGTTAGGGCGCGTCCAAGTTGCTACTACTTCCACGACAATACGAAGGAAATGACATGCGCTTCTTGCCGACGATGACCCATGGCATCCTCGACTACCTGGTCGGGCTGATAGTGATGATTCTCCCATTTGCCCTCGGTCTGCAGGGATTGCAGAAGGGGACGCTCGTCGTGATCGGGTTGTTGGTCATCCTCTACAGCGCCCTGACCGACTATGAGCTCGGAATAGTCCGCTACCTCCGTATCCGTTTTCATCTGCTGCTGGATGCAATGTTCGGAATTGTGATGCTGATCACGCCATGGCTGCTCGACTTCCCGTCGGGGAGCGGCTGGCCCAACTACGTATTGGGTACTCTCGCTCTCGTACTTGTCGCTGTTACCGATGTGCGCGCTCTCGGCACCGCCGCGACCAAATGAACCATTCCAAGGAGAACTCCCATGAAGGCACTATGCTGGCACGGCAAAGGCGACATCCGCTGCGATAGCGTTCCCGATCCCAAGATCCAGGATGGCCGTGACGTCATCATCAAGATGACCGCCTGCGCGATCTGCGGCTCCGATCTCCATCTAATGGACGGTTACATTCCTTTCATGGAAAAAGGAGATGTATTGGGCCATGAGTTTATGGGCGAAGTCGTCGAAGTCGGTCGCGACAACAAGAAGCTCAAGGTCGGAGACAGGGTCGTCGTTCCCTTCACCATCTCCTGCGGTGAATGCCAGCAATGCCTCAAGGGCAACTGGTCAGTTTGCGAGCGCACAAACCGTAATGCCGATAACGCGACCAAGGCGTTCGGGTACCCGACCGCCGGTCTTTTTGGATACTCGCACCTGACTGGTGCCTATGCCGGCGGGCAGGCGGAATATGTGCGCGTTCCCTATGCCGACGTTTCGCCGATCGTTATCCCTAATGGCATGACCGACGAGCAGGCTCTGTTCCTTGGCGACATTTTCCCGACGGGTTGGATGGCAGCAGCCAATTGCGAGATCGAATCGACGGACATCGTCGCCGTCTGGGGCTGTGGACCGGTCGGACAGTTCTGCATCAAGAGCGCGCTGATGCAGGGTGCTGCTCGTGTTATCGCTATCGACAACGTTCCCGAGCGTTTGGCATTGGCTCAGGTCGCAGGCGCCGAGGTCATCAACTTCGACGAGGTCGATGACAATATCCTGGACATTCTCAAAGACATGACCGGTGGGCACGGTGCGGACAAGTGCATTGACGCCGTCGGTGCTGAGTCGCATGCGACAGCGTCTTTTGACGCCATCGTCGACAAGGTCAAAGCCGCAACCCTGCTTGGTACGGACAGACCTCACGTTCTGCGTACCGCAATCATGGCCTGCCGTCCCGGCGGCATTGTCTCGGTTCCCGGCGTCTACGGCGGCTTCCTCGACAAGATCCCCTTTGGCGCCGCGATGAACAAAGGCCTGACGATCCGAACCGGCCAGACCCACGTCAATCGTTACTCGCTCGATCTGCTTCGCCGCATTGAGGAAGGCGAAATCGACCCGACTTTCATCATTACGCATCGGGCAAAGCTCGAAGATGGCCCTGCTCTGTACGAAACCTTCCGTGACAAGAACGACAACTGCATCAAGGTGGTCCTGACGGCGTAAGAATGATGGACGCTGATGCCGAAGCCCTCAAGGAAGCGTGTCGCCGCTTTGAAGCCAAGTATGGCATCGAGGCTTTCCTCGATGCCATAGCCGCGATCATGCAGGATCGCCTTGCCGACCAGGGCCTGAACATCGAATTCTTTGAAAATGAAATCGAAGATTATAATGAAGAAGCAGTCAGAAGTGGTGGTGATCACCGGAGCGTCCAGCGGGATCGGGCAAGCCACCGCTGAAGCCTTCGCGTGTACCGGCGCCAGGCTCGTGATTGCGGCCCGTAATGCGGCCGCACTCCAGGCTGTTGCAAAGACGTGCCGCGGGTTGGGCGCCGATGTCCTTGTCGTGCCCTCCGATGTTACCAACGCCGATCAGGTCAAGGCACTCGCCGAGGCCGCGCTGAGCTTCGGGGCAATCGACGTCTGGGTCAGCAATGTCGACGTCGGTGCTGTCGGCAAATTCCAGGACACGCCGATCGAGGCGCACGAGCAGGTGATCCGTGCAAATCTTATCGGTCATATGAACGATGCTCACGCAGTCCTGCCGATGTTCCTGAAGCAGGATCGCGGAATATTCATCAACATGATCTCACTGGGCGGATTTGCGGCCGCACCTTATGCCACCGCCTACAGCGCCAGCAAATTCGGATTAAAAGGATTTTCGGAAGCGCTAAGGGGCGAGCTGGCGGAATATCAGAACATCCATATCTGCGATATCTACCCGGCGTTCATCGATACGCCGGGGATCAGCCATGGGGCCAACTACACAGGCCGCCAACTTTCGGCTCCGCCGCCTGTCTACGACGCGCGCAAGGTCGCCGATGCTGTCGTCAGAGTAGCCCGGCGTCCAAAGGCGACAACAACAGTGGGTGCCACGGCCGACCTCATGCACTTTGGACATTTCTTTGCTCCGACCTTGAGCGCGCGGTTCATGAACTGGTTCATCACGACCTACTTCAAGCAAGCCGATCCAACTCCCGTCACCGATGGCAATCTCTAGGCTTCGTCGTCGCGGCCCGGCGGCATTGACGGCGGATTGCTGTCCGGGAAACAACGATTGGCGCTGGGTGCGGTGGCTGCCACCGCAGCCGTAGCCATTGGTTTCGCCGCTTTGGCAAACACCTATGGCCGAAACAGCCGTCGTGGCCCATGGCGTTAGAGACCGAAGTCCTGCGCACGCACTTAAAGCAGACCCCTGATCCTCCCTCACTCCGGATAACGGCATGACGACCTACGCGCCACTCGACATCCTAAAGCCAGTAGCCGACGGCATCTGGATCGTCGACAGCGGGCCGCTCCATGCTGTCGGAGCAATCCCTTTGCCCGTTCGCATGACGGTGATGCAGTTGGAAGACGGTGGTATCGTCCTCCATTCGCCGACACGCTACGATCCCAGCCTACGGGAAACGATCGAAAGCCTTGGCCCCATCCGGCATATCGCGGCGCCGAACAGCGCGCACTGGAGTTTCGTCAAGGACTGGAAAGGTCGCGTCCCCGACGCGCTGACATGGGCTGTGCCCGGTTTGAGGCAGCGTCGCCAAGTTAAAAAGGCCTGCATTCCATGGCAGGGCGATCTCGGAGCCAAATCCCTGGCGCACTTCGCGCCGGACATCGAGCAGATCGAGGTCCCGGGGATCGGTCGTTTTTGTGAGGTCTGTTTTTTCCACCGGAAAAGCCAGAGCCTGGTCGTGACGGATCTCATCCAGAACCTTGATGATCATCATCAGTCCTCCGTGATGCGCCTGTTTTCGAAGGTTATAGGTGCCCGCGACCGCGCGCCGATTTATTTGAGGGCTGTGGTGCGCTTGAAGGGCGAGCCGGCAAAGGCAGCAGCCCGGCAACTCGTGGCACTTGAACCAAAGCGGGTGATTTTCAGCCATGGTCAATATTTCGAACATGATGCTCCCACACGCCTCCGCATATCGCTTGATTGGTTGATATAAACGGCAGGGACCAGTTGTGGCCCTGGGGTGGTGCATTGCCACGATGTACTGAGCAGTAGGCGGGGAGCTTGCCGTCGGCCACCGTGCTCAAGTCTCACAAACTACTTCTTCTGACTTTGGGGCATCCGCCATTGCAAGGTAGGCGCCACTCAGCATGACGGTCATGCCGACGACGTCGAGCAAAGTAACTTTTTCGGCAAAGAACGCTGCTCCCAGTGCAACCGCGATCACCGGCGATACGAACGCGTAGCTCCCTGCTCTCGAGGCGCCGACATCTCGCAAAAGCCGCAAATAAGTCGTGTAGCCGATAAGCGAACCGAAGATGACCAGGAAAAACCAGCTCAACCAGGCGATCTGTCCCCAATTTCCCGAGAGTGCCGATAGCGCTCCGGGCTCGAAGATCAGCGCGATGACGAGCAGACCAAGCCCGCCTATGAAGGTCGTTATTCCTGCCAGCAGCAATGCTGGATATGCGCGTAGCAGAGGCCGAGCCAAAACCGACCCGTATCCATAGGTAAAGGCTGCTGACGCAACAGCCAGCCCCCCCAACAGGCTTGCACCTTGAAAGGCTTCCGGCCGCGGCGCCGCCCCTGCCGGTGTTTCGGGCCAGAACAACGCCACCAAACCGGCGACCCCCAATGCTATGGCAAGGATACGCCTCACATCGATCAATTCTTCGCGCAGCATGAGGGCGAAGCACAGAAGCGCGATCGGCGTCAGCGACATTTCCAGGACAGCCGCCGTACCGGTTTCGATATATTGCATGCCCCAAAACAGCGGACCGTAGCAAAGAGTGATCATCAGGAGGCTCACCGCACCAAGGCGGAGCCCGTCGTTGATCTGGCAACGCGCTGTCTCTCCTTTTGCCAAAGCATAAAGCAGGAGCAAGGCGCCAGCTGCCGTAAAGCGGGTCCCTGCAAACACCAGAGGCGGGACGATTTCGATACCGGCCTTCGTGCCGATCCACGTGCTTCCCCAGATGATACATAGCATCAGGAAACGAAGCTGATTCTTGTTTGGAGCATAGAGCATGTCGCCTCCGATTTTGTAACGGTTAATAGCACTTTATACCGTTACAACTAGCTCTTGCCCAAATCGTTCCGCGATACGATATTGGAACCATGGACACCGAGAAGACGATCGACGACATCAACTTGCTGGGCGGCCACGTAGCCCTTGACTTCGTCAACACGGTCGACAGCCGAGGGGTCGCGTGGGGCCCCGACTATCTCAACTCGTTCCGCGACCTGACTGATTGGGCGCTTCGAGTCGATGTGATTGATCAGGGGGAACACAATTTCTTGATACAGGAGGCGAAAGCCAACCCTGCAGCGGCTGATGTCGAACTTGAGAATGCTAAAGCCCTGAGAGAAACCTTGCATCGGATCTTCAGTCATGAGGAACGAGACGGCGCCCCTCGGGAGGACGATCTCGATTATCTTAGCGACGCGTTTGCCCATGCGGCTGCACGACGAAGACTGCGGAACGGGAGGGATGGTGTTATCTGGACCCATGGCCCCCCGGTGGCCGTGACCGACATCGCAGGCCGGATCGCTTTGATGGCAGCAGAACTTCTCACGTCCCGGAATCAGCGCCGTCTCGTCCGGATTTGCCAGGGGCGAAACTGCGGCTGGCTGTTCCTCGATTTGTCTCGCGGTGGCCACCGCCGCTGGTGTTCGGACAAAACCTGTGGGTCGGCAGCCAGAGTGAGAAAGTTCCGGGCGGAGCGCGTCTAATGGGCGGACGCCACCTTAAGCTTCTATGGACGCTTCCGTGATTGCCGACTTTGGCTGACCGGATCGTTACCAAAATTCGATCAGTTGCTTGTTTCGGTATGCGGGGCGGCGACAGGCTTGGATTCGGGCGATCCTCGGAAGCGCAGGAAAATCGAAAGCACCACGATCACTGTCGTCGATAGAAATTCGGATTGCCAGTTCTGAAAGGATTCGAACCAGAACTGCACGCTGGCGAGATGCTCCATGATCGACTGCGCCGGCTGGCCGTGAATGGCGGCTTCTGCATTCGCGGCTACAGCACTGTAGCGGAGATGAAGGATGAAGCTGGCAACGAACAGCAGGGCAAGCGCTATGCCCAGCGAGTAGGAATAGAGCGCCTTCGTCCATCCTCCAGCCCGTACGGCCCAGGGAGCACCCGACTGTCCGGCCCGGCTCGCGGGATCCTCGTCCTGAGATGAGCTCTGGTCCGGATCTTTCGATTCCGCGGAGCCGCGCTGGAAAAGCACTGCGGTCAACATCACATATGCCGACATTTGCAGGAACTCGCTTTCCCAGTTTTCAAATAAGGCCGAGAGGAAGTGTCCTGATACGACGTAGGTTGCAAGCGACAGTGCCGTGCCCCCATGCTGAGTGACCTCCTCGTTATTAACCTGCCAACCCGTGAGAAACATCCCGGCGACGGTCGCGATGGTGAGCGCCAGCAGAACGATCGTCAGCCCATTGTCTCTTATTACACGCATTCTTGTCCCTCCCACTGCAATAGACATCGAGAAAACGACATTCAAGGAAGCCAAGTTCCTGGATGGCAGCCATCAACGTCATTGGGAGGAATAATGTCCGGACAAGCGGCTTGCAAAAGCCATTGAAGCAATGCATTCCGAACCGGGTCATAGCTGGACGCTGCCCGAACTTGCAGTTCTTGCCGGGTTTTCGCGGTCGGCTTTCGCACAGTGGTTTTGCGAGCGGACAGGCGAAACACCGATTGCCTACCTTACCCGTTGGCGGATGTTGCTTGCGACTGAGCACCTTCAATCCGGGACCAACGTCTTGCTGAGATCGCAAATTCGTTAGGATGAATCTGAGAGCGCCTTAAGCACAGCCTTCAAGCGGGTCACGGGCTATTCGCCGACACTAGTCGGCAGAGTCGCGGTTGCAACGCAGCCATGACGACATCGGGTGATTTCGCGAAGATGCCTGCCGGCAGTAGTTTCGTGTCGATGATGATTTGGCCACGCCGAACCTTCTTATCTTATTGAGTTGCGCTTCGGCATTTAACTCAAGTGCCTTCCTGAACAGTATCGTTAAAGGCGGGTGGTTGAGGCTTATCACAACTGATCAGACATCTTCCTGATCGGTGCGCATCGTGGTGCTATTCGCAAATCTACCTTGCAGATGCCAGCATCTTGGCTCCAAACCCCATAAACGCTACGGCCGCAAAGACGTTTATTGCTCTCTTGGCACGAGTATACGCAGCAACAACGGACGCGTTCCGCATGATGGTCAGCACGAAGGTGTACCATAGAGTGGAAATTGCAACCATAATTATCACGGCTGCCATCCCCTGCTGCCAGGAGTAACTGGCGGGTAACGCCGCCGCAAATAGGCTCGCGACGAAGAACGCTGATTTGGGGTTCGCCAAGTTCGTTGCAAGACCCGAGTAAAATGCCTGCCTGGGAGAGATGGCCAGCTCAAGGTTTTTTGTGGGTGACTGCCCCCTGTTTGCGTAACTTTGCCAGAGCAGCCTACCCCCCAAGTAAAGGAGGTATAGCCCGCCTCCGACCTTCAATAGGGCGTAAGCAAGCGGCACAGCCGTGAACAGCGCGCTGATACCCAGCCACCCCGCCATTCCCCAGAAAAAAGTCCCAAGGATGACACCCGCAATAACCGCAAGGGCGGCGGTCCGCGATCCCTCGAGGGCGGTGCGGACGACAACAAAAAAGTTCGGTCCCGGCGTTATCGCCGCAACCGCCCAGATGGCAGCTATTGAGAAATAGAACATTTGAAGTGCCTCGTCGTTTGATTACGCTGCTTTACTGCAAACGAAGACCGTCGTTGCGATGTTCCGTTGTTGAGCTGTAACTTTCGAACGAAATCGACAGCGTAACGCGCCTTTATGGAACTTAACTGACTTAGTGTAGAAGAGGCGCCATCTGTGGATCCTGCCGCTGGATGCCTACACCGGATCGAATAACGAAACGATCGTTGACACTCCACCAAAAGTGGCGGGGATGATCCGTAAAATCGGTGTCGATGTCGCATTACGGCTAAGCTACAGTTGCCATTTTACCCCTCGAAAAGACGACAAGAGCGATGAGCGTGACCACGTAAGGAATAGTGCTGGTCAACTGATATGGTACACCGAAGGAACTTAATTTCAGTCCCAGGGCGTCGGTGGAGCCAAATAGCATCGCCGCAGCTGCCGCCCCCAGCGGATTCTCGCGTGCCAACATGATTGCTACAAGTGCAATCCATCCGCGACCTGCCGTCATGTCTTCGGAGAAACAGCGTAACCGCGCCAAGGGAGAGTTGCGCACCCCCTAGACCGACGAGCGCGCCGCTTACCACGACGACAAGGAACTGGAACCTCATCACGTTGATGCCGAGAGTCGTTGCGGCCGCCGGGTTCTGGCCGACACCTCTGATGCGGAGGCCGGCGGCTGTCCTGAACAGGATAACCGTGCAAACGATTAGAAGCAGCTATGACAGATAAGTCAACGACGTTTGGTTGCTGAATGCGCGTCCGTAGAATCCGAGCGCCTCAAGAAACGGGATCCTGACTTTAGAAAGCGGTGCGATTTCTGGCGAGGTGAAGGTTCCGCTCACGCCAAAGAAGCCCCGGAGCAGATATGCAGCGAGACCCGACGCCAGCAGATTCATGCCCACGCAAATGACCACGGGATTCCCCCTGAGGTAGGTCGCACCTGCCCCTAAGATCATGGAGAACGTCATGGTAGCGACCATCGCCAAGGCGATGCCCCCTATCTGGCTTCCGCTAGCGTAAGATCCGAACACGGCCGCAAACGCACCTACCAGCATCTGACCCTTAAGCGCCATGTTGAACACTCCGGCACGGGAACACAGAAGCCCGGCAAGAGCCGCTAGTAGCAATGGCGTTGCCGCTTGGATCGCGGAGAAAATCAGGAAGGGAGAGATGAGGTCAGTCATGGGATTCGCGCCTTCCCGGCTTGAGGGTACTGACAAGCACCACCGCAGCCTGCATCATCGTCGTGAACACTCTGGGAACACCAGTCGCACGCTGCATCGCGAACCCACCGGTTTGCAACGCTGAGAAGAACAGACCTCCGGCTATGGAAAGAAACGGTTGTCCATTACCGAGCAGCGCGGCCATCAAGCCAGAATCGGTGTATCCCGGCGTGAGGAGTGCACCGTCAATGAAGCGATAAAAACTCCCGAGCACGAGTACGCCGCCAACAAGTCCCGCCACCGCGCCGCCTGCGGCCATAAGCTGAAGTGTCTGGGCTTGTTGGCGGCAAACCGGT
>Ga0207650_10000826_pt1 | contig 23731 bp, 12 predicted proteins | sample KBSS63metaG_FD_184325 | JGI IMG/M metagenome (GOLD analysis project Ga0207650, IMG submission 184325) | Switchgrass rhizosphere microbial communities from Kellogg Biological Station, Michigan, USA - KBS S6-3 metaG (SPAdes) (version 2) | ecosystem: Host-associated > Plants > Roots > Rhizosphere...
GGATTCCACCGCGCCGGAGCCGCCGCCGCCTTTGGCTGCGACGCGTCCCTATGTTGAGCGCGAGGGACTGTTCACGATTCGTTGCGTCTTTGAATCGCCTGATTGCGGCCCGCTCGATCCGCCGGTGGTGAGCGATCCTTCCGAGCGTTTTCAGATGGCCGGATTCTTTGATCCTGACGCGCCGGCCCGGCCCATTCGCATCGCGCTCCCGATCGATACGTCGCCCGCCGGCTTGCGCAAGCACGACAAGAATACGGCCTTCATGATCTCAGACATGCTGTGCGGACAGATAGGGCGGTTCAAAAGTTTGTCGCTGGGAGACCTGGTGCTCTCGGTGTTGCCGTGGCCTTTTCACAAAGACCTGAGCATGTCGGCGCCGGATAACGGGCCGTGCAATAACGGGCCAGGCGTTGAGTTTGGAATGATTTGTTCGCTCTCGATCCCGATCATCACCATCTGCGCGCTGATCCTGTTGATGGTTATCGTTTTCTTGTTCGATCTGATCTTCAAGTGGATTCCGTTTTTCATCATGTGTTTTCCGCTGCCGAAGTTTAAAGCGAAGAGCTGATTTGGAATCTGGAATTTGAAATCTGAAATCTGAAATTTGAAATTGAAACATGGACAGAGGCCAATTATTTGGACGCGGCATCAGTTTCCCACCACGCGTGGGACCAGACGGGCGTGTCAGCTGGTCGTCAGGAGAAGAAAGCGTGCGCGAGTCGATCCGCGTAATTCTGATGACCGAGCAGCCCGAGCGACTGCGGACGCCGAGTTTTGGCGGCAGCCTCGGACGCTTCCTGTTTGAGCCGAACACGGTAACTACGCGGCGCTCAATTCAGGATCGCATTACCAGGGAACTGGCCCAGTGGGAACCGCGAATTCACGTTGAATCGGTTGACGTCACTGCTGATCCGGACGATCCGCAGGCGGCCGTGGCGGCGATTACTTACAAGCTGGTCGCAACGCAAGCGCGCGAAAGCGTCAATCTAACCGTAACCCTCGCAGGCTAGTTATCGGAGTTTCAAAGATGCCGTTGCAGATACCCACAATCGACGATCGTCGCTATCAGGATTTGCTGGATGAAGCCCTGGCGCGCATTCCCGTGCACAATCCTGAGTGGACGAATTTCAACAAGAGCGATCCGGGTGTCACGCTGCTCGAGCTGTTTGCGTTTCTGACTGAGAACCTGCTGTATCGATCCAACCAGATTCCGGAAAGAAACCGCCGCAAGTTTTTGCAACTGCTCGGCGTCCCGCTCCAACCCGCTTCGTCGGCGATTGGTCTCGTGAGTTTTACGAATGAGCGTGGGCCGCTCAGCACGATCACGCTTAACAACGGCATTGAAGTTCGCGCCGGGCAGGTGCCGTTTCGCACCGATCGCGGCCTCGATGTTTTGCCCATCGAAGCGAAAGTTTATTACAAGAAGAAGCTCGCCACACAAACCACGCAGCTCACGGACTACTACAAGCTTTTATATTCGTCTTACAAAGGCCAGCCGCCTGACGACTCAACCATCACGCTTTACGAAACGCTGCCGATTGAAGGCCGCGAAGGCAGCGAAGTGGCGATTGCCCAGGAGACAACGGACGGCTCCTTGTGGATCGCATTGATGGTAAGAGCGAGTGACAAGCCGGCAGAGAACACTGAGAACGAGCGGGAAAAGCTACGAGACAAAGTCAGAGAAGCAATCGCCGGAAAAACGATCAGCCTGGGATTCGTTCCGGCTACGAGCGATCCGACGCGAAAACTTTTGCCCGGGGGGTTGGCCAATCCGGAAGCTGAAGGCTTGCTGCAGTACCTGATTCCGAATGTGCCGGCTGACGGCGTTCTGCCGGCTGATCCCACGCAAAGAGTCCCCAAGTACAAACCGGTCGAGGCCACGCCGCTGGTTGATGTGCTTGCCAATCCAGGCGTCGTTGAAATTACGCTCCCGGCCGCCTCCGATCTCAAGCTGTGGTCCAACCTCGATCCGCTGGAACAGGGCGTCGGAGATTTTCCGCCATCGCTCGAAGACAGCAACTTGAACGACCGGCTGATTACCTGGCTGCGTATCCAGGCCTCGACCGGGGTGCGCACGCGCGTGCTTTGGGTTGGCATCAACACCGTCACCGTCACGCAACGCGCACACGTCGCTGATGAAATCCTTCCGAATGGCAATGGTAATCCGGATCAGGTCGTGGTGCTTTCCAACCGCCCGATAATTGCCAACTCGGTAAATCTGAGAGTGACGACGGGCAAGGATACAAAGCAATGGCGAGAGATCGACGATCTACTGGGCGCTGGACCAGAGGTGCAAGTGCCCGACCCAAGACAACCGCCTGGTTCGCCGCGGCCACCGGCGAGGCCGGTCGAAGTCTTCACAGTTAATCCGGAGTCAGGCGAGATCAAATTCGGCGATGGTCTGCGCGGCAAACGTCCGCCGCGCGACGCAGCGATGCGCGCCAGTTACGACTACGGGGTTGGCTCGGCTGGGAACGTGGGCGCCGGTTCGATTAACAGCAGCCCGGCGCTGCCGGCTGGTCTCAAGGTCAGCAATCCGGTGCGTATGTGGAACGGCACCGAAGCGGAGAAGGTTAGCGAAGGTGAGAAACAGATCGCGCGCTTCCTGCAACACCGCGATCGCCTGGTGAGCGCGACAGACTTCGAAACGATCACGCTGCGTACGCCCGGAGTGGACATCGGACGCGTGGAAGTGTTGCCGGCTTTCAGTCCGGAGTTAACGCCCAGCGAGCCGGGCGATGCGCCGGGAATTGTCACCCTCATGTTGATACCGCGCTTCGATCCGAAGCAGCCGGACGCTCCCAATGCCGATTCAATTTTCCTTGATCGCATCTGCCGCTATCTCGATCCGCGGCGGCTCGTCACGACGCAGCTAATCCTGCGCGGTCCGGTTTACAAATCGATCTGGGTGTCGGTGGGAATCAACATCGTCGCCGGCAGCGCCGTGGCTGAAGTTCGCGAAGCAGTGAAAACAGCATTGCTGAACTTCCTGGCGCCGCTTCGTCAGTCGCAGGCCGCGCAACTCGACAATCAAGCGGCGTTTCTGCGCACGCCGGAATACGCCTACATGCAAAAGGGTTGGCCGCTGCGCAAGCCGGTCACCGCGCGCGAACTTCTGGCCGTCGCCAGCCGCGTGTCGGGAGTGCTGCTGATTAATGACGTATTCATTTGTGAGGACGCGAGACCGGCGGTTGATCAAATCGCGATGAACGGGCTCGAGCTGCCGCGCGTCGCCGGAATCTCAGTGACGATCGGCGATCCGATGGATCTCGATCAACTGCAAGGTCAGGTAGTGATACCGCCAACGACCGGAACAGAAACCGGAACGACAGGGCCGAAGCTTGTGCCTGTTCCAGTTGTGCCGGAGGAGTGTTAGTCGATGGACGCAAACGGAAGTCGTTTCCATCTCTTGCTTGGCCGCGATGATTGGGCGCGTTGCTCAGTTGCCGGCGCCCGTCTGGAAGAGATCTGGAAAACTTCCCCGGCGAAACCGGGCGCAGGCAAACTGGCCTGGCAAGAGGATCGTAACGAGCTGACACTGGAGCAACGGTTGTTGCGATTCATCGCCGCCCCCAAAGACACGTTTCCTTCGATCTCAAATCGACGCGGCGCCGCGGGAGATGTTTACGGCAACTGGTATTGGATCGATGAAACCGAACACAAGATTCGCGTGTTCTCTTCCGGCTCGCGTGTGACGACCGAATTCTGGCCCACGCCGCAAGGCTGTTCAAGCAGCCAGTGTTGCAAGCCGGCCGCGTCGCGCCGTCATGGCGATTTTGCGCCGCTGGAAACGCCGGAGCCGGTGACCCTCGAGCTGAGAGGCCTGGCTGTTACCGAGGATCATTATCTGGTTGTCGGCGTGCGTAATCCGGGGTCGTTGTTAATTTTCGACCTCCACGCCGGAGGCGAGCCGCGGCAATTGATCTGGCCGAAAAACGTTAAGTTTGACCCTTTTGATATGACGGCCATGCCAGGGGGCGGCGTGTCGATTCTGGACCGCACGAACACGTGTTACTGGTCGCTCGATCGCAACTTCAACGTGCTGGGAGCGTCAGATCAGGAGACGTTACTCGACCCCGGCCACGCGGAAGACTTTCAACCGGTAGACGGCAGCACTGTTCGTGGTCGCGATGCCGCGACGTTCCCCAGCGCAATTAATTTGCTGTCATCACCGATTGCTTTGTTTTCTCCAATCGCGATCGAGGCTCTGCCGGACGGCACGCTGCTGATTCTTGATTACGAGCCGACCCAAAGGTTCTCTCGCATCTATCGCTACGAATGCGGCAAGCAGTTGCCGGACGAACTCTCAACTAACGCGATTCTCGGCTTAATCGAAGACGAACTTAAAGAGACCGTGAGCCTGGTTGGCTATGACATTGCTTTTGTCCCGCAGCATGAAGAAGGACTGGACACCGTTCCCGATCGTTTGTACGTGGCCGCCGCCGACGGCAATCAGAGTTTTGTCTTTCGCATCTGCCTGCGCGACGAGAAGGTCGAGCTGCAGCCGATTGCCGAATACCTGCCGATGCGTTTGTTTGGCGGGAAGGGAATCGTCGGCTCGCCGACCGGAGCTTACTACGACTTTGCCGACACCTGGATTCCTCTGATCAAGCAACGGCGGCCGCGCTACGTTGCCGAAGCCACGCTCGAAACGCCGACCTTTGATGGCGTGGAGCCCAACTGCGTGTGGCACCGGTTAATGCTCGACGCATTCATTCCGCCGGAAACAAAAGTGGAAGTTTGGAGCCGGGCCGCGGATGAAAAGATAGATTTGAAGCTGTCGCCCTGGCAGCAGGAACCACCGCTGTATCTGCGCGGCGATGGATCAGAGTTGCCGTTTCTGCGTTTGAAGAGTATTTGCCACGGTGGCCTGCCGGGTAAGACCAAAGATGGTGAGGGAACCTGGGAGCTGTTGTTTCAACGCGCGCGCGGCCGCTACCTGCAACTCAGACTTCGTTTGAGCGGCAACGAACGCAGCACACCGAGGCTGCGGGCGCTGCGCAGTTACTACCCACGCTTCTCTTATCTGGTGAATTACCTGCCGGGAGTTTATCGCGAGGACGAACAATCGGCGTCGTTTGTCGATCGTTTTCTGGCGAACGTGGAAGGTCTGTACACGTCGCTGGAAGACAAAATCGCCGCCGCCCAGGTGCTGTTTGACGTGCGCAGCGCGCCGGCGGAGACGCTCGATTGGCTGGCCTCGTGGTTTGGCGTCGCGCTTGATCCGAACTGGGACGAGCCGCGCCGGCGGTTGTTCATTCGTCACGCGATGGAGTTTTTCCAGTATCGCGGCACCATTCGCGGACTGACGATGGCGTTGCACCTGGCGCTGGATAGCTGTGTTGACGAATCGATCTTCGCGGAAAATTCAAAACGGCGACAGGACATACGCATCGTCGAGAAATATTTGACGCGCACGATGCCCGGCCTAATCTTCGGCGATCCAACCGGGCCGGAGGGATTGCGCACGATCGTGCCGCGCGCACGTTGGCAGCCGGACCAGGGACGCGGAAATCTGAATCTGCGCTACACGCAGTTTCTCAATCCATCGGGCGGGGCGAGTCAGCCGATAGTTCCGTATCCGCTTCTTCCGCCTCCTGTTCCCCCGCAGGTTGCCGCTGACGTCACTCGCTGGCAGCAGTTTTCTCAGGACACGTTGAGCTTCGTTCCTTCTGCGTCGTCAACCGACCAAAGCGCCTGGCAAGTTTTTCTGGCCGCACGGTACGGAAATATTAATTCGCTTAACGCGGCGCAACAGACAAGCTATGGAGCGTTTAGCAACATTACGTTGCCGGCCGATCTGCCGACGCAGTCTGTCACGCTGACGGACTGGCTGGCCTTCGTGAGTGATCCAACTCCGGCCGCGACCCCCGTGGGCCGTTTGATGTGGCAGGACTTTCTCGCGCGCCGCTATCGCCGCATCAACGCACTCAACGATGCTTACGGAACGCATTGGACCAGCTTCGATGTCGTGTCGTTGCCCGGACTGCTCCCGCCCGACGGCTCGCCGCTCAGAGACTGGTATCAGTTTGAAGGCATCGTGGTGCAGATGCAGAACTCGGCGCATCGTTTCACCGTGCTCCTGCCGGTGCCGGTCTCGCTGGCTTTCAGTCCCGAAGAGCATCAGCTCCGCATGGATTTATCGCGCCGCGTAATAGAACTCGAGAAACCGGCGCACACAGTTTTCGACGTGAAGTTTTACTGGGCAATTTTTCGCGTGGGCGAGGCCCGGCTGCAGCTTGATACCTTGATCGATCAAGGCAGCCGCGCGCCTCAGCTGCTTCCTAAACTAATACTGGGCCAGGGATTTGTCGGACAAAGCTATCTGGCTCCCCCGGTGCCGGAGGATGCGACCGACCGCCTGATCCTGGGCCGCGACGCACTCCGCAATCCTCGCGAGGAGGAAAGATCATGAGTTGTTTCTCAGCAACGGTAACAACCGGAAATGTTGCCGAGCCTAATCCGACCAAACATGTGAACTACAACCTGGGCATGGTGCTGGGCGTCGCCGATTTTACCCAGGAGCACGCTTACCTTTCCGGACGCGACCAGTGGATGGTCCGCGACCTCATCGGATATGGCACGGTGCGTGGCTTGAAGATCGACAGCGAAGTCGACGTAACCAAAGGACCAAGGATCGCGGTGGAGCCCGGGGTCGCGGTTAGTCCGAAGGGTCAAATGATCTGCGTGCCGGCGGCTCAGTGTGCGTACCTCAAGGATTGGATCGAAGAGCATTCGAATGAGCTGTCGAGTTCGCCGCTTTCGGATGTGGTCCAGCTCTACATAGTGCTTTGCTATCGCGATTGTCCGACTGACAACGTGCCGATCGCCGGTGAACCTTGCCGCAGCGAGGATCAACTGGTAGCTGCTTCGCGACTAACCGATGATTTTTCTTTGGAGCTGCGGCTCAAGCCGCCGGTGCAGCGCGAAGAAAATGCGGTGCGCGATTTTATTGCCTGGCTGAAGCAGATCTATGTGAGCGACGCGGTCGTTTCCACGCCGCTTGAAGACTTTCTCGACGCGATTCGCACCGCGGCCGCTCAATGGTACCCGTCGCCGCCTGACGTGCCGATCTCATCGCCGCCCGATGATTTCATGTCGGGCTCGCCGCCGGGGTTCATTCGTATTAATAGTTCCGACGTTTGCGAGTACATGCGTGCGGCGTTTCGTCTCTGGGTCACCGAACTGCGACCGAAATGGATCGCGCGCTGGCATGGTTGCGCGGCTACGCATTTTGATACCGAAGACCAGGCTGAAGAAGATTGCGTAATGCTCGCGGAGCTGACGGTGCCAATCATCGAAGCGTCGCCGGGAACTTGGACTGTCGCCGACAGCCCGGCCGTGATTGTCGACGAATCGCGGCGTCCCTTCGTCATTCACCTGCGCATGTTGCAGGAGTGGCTGATGTGTGGCTGCAGTTGCGGCGGCAATCCCAGCAGCCCGCCGGCTTTCCAGGAGATGGGCTTTGGCGGCTTTGCAAATCTGGCGATCACCAACGTGGTGGGTCCGGCCAAGATAGCGCTGATACCCAGCCAGCATCTGATCGTTTGCGACAGTACCGTGGCCGCAGTGACGCTGGACTTGCCGCCGGCTGACGAGAACGTCGGCTGCGTTTTTATCATCAAGCACATCAGCCCCGGTCCGCACGGCGTGAGAATTACGGCCGACGGGTCAGACCTGATTGACGGCAAAGCATCCGCGGCCATGACGGCGCAATACAAGTTCGTCGAGATCGTGGCCAACATTGTCGGCGGCGCCGGTGTCTGGCACATCATCGGCCGCAATTAGCGTTTTGGTAACGCTCTGAGCGCAGGCATCTTGCCTGCAATTAAGCATTAGTAAATAGTCCGGGTTGGATTTCCTCGGAGGCATCACCACATGGACTCGAGCATCGACCTTCAGCAGCCGGTTATCGATGGCGGCATCCGCTCGATAAATTTTTTCAACGGCCGCATGCTTACCGCGCGCGATCTGACTCGCGAGCAGACGGCCAACCGCTTAGCGACGCAGCGATTGGGCCAGGCGGTCGGCGAGGGCATCGCCTACGGACTTGAAGTCTCGAAGTCAACAGCTTCAACTAACCAGGCGCCGGTCGTTTCCATCGCATCGGGACTGGCAGTCAACCGCCAGGGTCAGACGCTTTGGCTACGCGATAAAACGGACGTCGCCCTGGTGCGTAAGGCAAGCGCCAGCACCGCAGGCATGATCTTTTGCGATTGCCTGCCGCTGCAAACAGGCACTTACGTGGCCGGGGCCGGAGTCTATTTGCTTACGGTTGCTCCTGCTGAAACACGCGAAGGTCGCGCGGTAACCAGCGCACTGAATACCGGCGCCGCTCCCTGCAACACCGACGCGGTTGTTTCGGCCGTCCAGTTTCGCTTGATTCAGATCGACCCTCCCATCACTGCGGCTGAGATTAATTTGCCGAACTACCTGCGAAATGTGATCGCCTATAAATGTTTCGGGCTCGCCGACACGCAACCGTTCCTGGGAGATCCATTCGGCGCCGGGTTGACGAATTACGGCTTGCTCGACAGTCTGCGGCCCAACCTGTTGACGGATTGCGACGTCCCGTTGGGAGTTTTGTACTGGACGCTGGCTGACGGCATTAAGTTTATCGATATGTGGTCAGTGCGCCGGCGCGTCACCCAGAGAACTGCGAGCGGGCGCTGGCAATCGTTGCTGAGCGAACGGCGCGCCAGCGAAGGCGAAGCGATGTTGCTGCAATTTGAGGCGCAGCTCGACGATTTGCGCGTCGACGCTTTCGCCGCCATCAATGCCAAAGCCCGCGACTCCTTCCGCAACCTGCCCGCGGCGGGCCTGGTTCCGATATCACGTTCGCCGGCTCAGCCTGGCTTCAACGAGAGCAACTTTTTCGACGGACTAACAGCACGCGGAGTGGTCAGGGACGCGTCCACGCAACCGACCATCATTGAAGCCGCGCGGGTCGAGTCGGTTTTGCGCCACTCTTTCGCCTACCCGCCGATCGACCTCGCGAGCGGCGTAATGCTGTGGGTTTATCACGTGCGCGAAAACGTACAGGCCGCCGAACAGAACAGGGAGTCGTACGTACTCTTCACCAGCGGTCACATGCCATACGTCGGAAACGCGCAGTACAACGTCAATCGCTGGAGCCTGAGCAATTATGCGTTATGGCTCGAAAGCAGAGGGGACTAAAACGATGCCGATACCAAACATCAAACCCGGCGACTTGATCGATGCCAACCAATTGCTCGCTTATTTCCGTGAGCTTGAAGGGCGCATTCACACGCTCGAAACAGCCACGGGCGGTAACCCGGTGCCGCCCCAGGGTCAGGTGGTTATTTCGCAGCTGATTCCGGCCACGCAAATTCGCATTGAAGAGGAACTGCGAATACTTGGCAGCGAGTTCTACTACTCACGCGGCGCTGCCCGAGTTACGCTGAACGGAGTGGAACGTCCAATCAAACCGCAGTTCTCAACCGACACTGAACTGCGAATTGACATACCACCGGGAACGCCGATCGGCGGCGCTACCGTGCAGGTGAGCAACTCGTTCACCAACGACCACCGCTCAATCAACATTCTGCCGGCGCTAACTCCATTATTGGGCAATCCGATAGTGAGGTTCTTACGTGTCGATCCAACTCAAATCCGCACCGACAGCACTACCCCGCGGATAACGAACTTTTTCTACGAGATCGATGCAACCGGAATGTCTCGCCAGGCTACCTTCACGATCGATCCATTCTTTTCAGTTACGGAGTGGGATTCGCGCGCCAGCATTGTCACCGACACCGCCAGTCCGCGAAACAATCAATTCATCCTGGCGCCGGGGCAGACAACGACTTTCGGCGTCTCCGTGGATCTGCGAGCGGCGACCGGCAATCCAACCACTTTCACCACCCGCGTCGACGTAAGCTCCGAGGGACGGTTGTGGCAATTGGCGGACAATTCTTTCCGCAATGGTCAAACAGTGCTGCCCAGCAATCCCAACATCGATCTCGGCGCCCCCGCAGTAGTCCAGGCAGTCGGCACTTTCGATGATGCGACCAACACTATTACGGGACAAGGCCGACTAACCTTGCCCGTGAACTTTACCGCGCCCGGCACCTACCTGCCTGTTTTGGCCCCGGTGGACGGGACCACGTTTGCGAGCCACAATTGGAGCACCAATCCCACGTCGTTACCGACACAAACTATTACCGCTCCAATGATCACCGGAGCCGGCGGAAGTTTTCCGGCGCCGGTGCAAGTCACCTTTACTCCGTCGACCGGCGCACAAAGGATTGATATCGAGGTCGGTTACGGCACCGGAACCAGCCGTACCGTCGAACACTTCACCCTAACGACTTAAATCGGTTTGTCTGAGAGGAGGACAACATGGCACAGGCTTTCAAAATACCCAGAGGAGGAAATTATCCTCCGCTCAATGGCATCGTCCCTCAGTGGTGGAACGCCGCCGCCACCGCCGGCGGGATCGATCAGTTTCTAGATCAATACGATGTCGCCCAAACCAACAAGGAAATACGTTTCCGTGATCCGCGCTGGGCTGGAGCGTTCAAGAAGACGTTTGGCATGGGCACAAACTCCGAAGTGGATTTCCGCGCCCTCTGTTTCAATCACGGTGGCGGCACCACTTCCACGCCAAACGCCGGCAAGTATCTTTACCTCTCGTGGTATGTGAAGGTTCATCCCACGATCGGCTCAGCTTACGACGGCAGCTTTGTTGACGTCGGGTTCCGCCCCACCAGCGGAACGCCGATGCGTTATCGAATTATTCTGCAGGCCGGCGCTAACACCGGTACGCCGCCAAACGCAGGCACGTTTGGCCCGGGTTTCGGGGTCACTGTTTTCCAACACAGTTCCGGTACGACCTGGACCACCCTGGGTGGCGGCAGCGTTCCTACCTGGCTTTCGGCTGAAGGCCACATCTGGACCAAACCCCCGGGCGGCACGCCCTGGTGGGCAGTGCAAATGCGCGTACCGCTCAGTCCGCTGGCTGGCGGCCTCGATCTCTCAGGCAAGTTTGGGTTGGGTTTTTATGTCGAGGCAGACACTACCAGTTTTGTGATCGATCATAGATGGCCGTCGGGTCTGCCGGCGCTTGAGTCGGGAGATCCCAATCCGAGCAGCTTCCAGGATTGTTTCCTCGAAGTTGGCAGTGGCTTGCCCATGGGCGATACCGAACTGCGCGCCGGGGTCAGTCTCGCGCAAACCGATATCGGCACCATCGGCGTGACGGCAACGTTCACCGGCTCAGGTGGGCCCTACACGATTACCAGTCCGCAGGCGATCAAATACACTGCCGGATCAACCAGCCAATTCTTTGCCGCCCCCAAGAATGAAGATCCGTCAAACAATGTTCCCGCGGATGACATTCACGCGCGGTTCGTGTTGGCGAATTTTGGATCCATGCCTCCGGGAGGACCGTGGAAAACACTCGGCAGCGGCTTGACCCATCCGCAAATTGCGATGAATGGCGGCCAGCAAAATATTACTTTTGACTGGACGCCGAATATGACGGATGAAGCGTATTACACCGCCAATCCACATCAATGCATCATGGTGGACCTGTCCACGGCCGACCCGAATCTGACTTTTCTCAATTCCAGCGCCGCGCGCAACATGGATTTCGGCGCGGCCTCGAAGTTCACTCGCGAAGTAGAGATCAGCGTCGAGGGAGTCAAAGACGGTTATCCCTATCCGAATCGCGACGTCTACGTGTATGTGGAGCGAATCAATGTTCCGGTAAGGATCGACGACGAAACTCGCAGAAAATACGCGGAGGCCCGCCGCCTGCTGGAGTCACTGAAAGGTGGGGACGGGGATAATAATTTCGCCGTGGCAACTCACCTACGAGGATTTCCCACCAGCCAGCAGTTGGAAACGATAGTGCCGACGGTGAAGTATTACGTTTATCGTGACACCGGTCGGATCAGTATGCGCAAGGGCGTCGCACGTCCGGTGCTGGAAGTGCAACCTTCTTTCGGCTACCACCTATGGATTGATCACGACGTCGATAGTTGGGAGCTCCGGCTGCAAGGCGCGGAAAAACTGGGCGAGAATCTCTATCTCTTGCGACCGCCAACCGAAGGGTCGATGAAAGTAACGACGTCGATTCATGCGGTCCAACAGGGTGAAGAGATAGAGCCGCCTGAAAAGATTGTGCCGTTTCCCAGAAGAATTCCGCCCGACCAGCGGGAGGGATGCCTGATCCAATTGAAGAAAATGCTTCATTTGGGTTGATGAAGTCAGTCCGAAAGGAACGACTTGATTGTTAGAGCAAACGTTGATCGGGCGCGTGCGGGTGAAAGGAGCGGGACTTGATCCGCTCCTTGCATCCTCGCGCCTGACACAACTGCTCAAGAACCTCGAGCTGCGCCCATCTCGATTGCCTCCATCCGCTCTTCTATGCGTGCGACGGCTGAAGGACCCGCGACCGTGCACGCTTCGCATTGACAATGTATTTGCATCTCCCCCTGACGCCTGGGCGTTCGCAGTCAATGACCGTCTGAGCGAGCTCGCAAACCAGGCTGCGCGTCCGGCGCGAGAGCCAGTGCCGCCCGGCGCCGAAGCGGTTGTCTTTCTCGATTGGTCGGAGTTGCTGGCGTGTCTGGCAAGCGATTGGTCTCAGGGCGTCGCACACTCGCGCTGGTGGTGGCAGAGTGTGCTCAAACAGGGTCTGTCGCGGGAAATTGTGAAGGAGTTTTGGGAACGCACGGCTCAATACATTCCGGCGGCGCTCCAACACCTCGCGATCAAGCAGCAAGCGGTGAGTTTCGTTCGCAACTTCTCCGATGCCGAAGTGCACGAGCTGTGGCGCGCGGTGGCGAAGATGTTTGCGTTGACATCACTGGTACCGCCGCGTGATGAATCAACATTTCAACGCGACGCTTTGAATACAAGAGAACCGGGAAGGGAAACAACAGACTCCGGTAGTGAACCTCAAGGGCAATTAGAAACCGAGACTCAGCCGCTAGAAACCGAAACTCAGCCGCCGTGGGCACCCTGGGTGCCTGAAGTTGAAGACGTCTTGCTGTCTCCGGCCCAGGCATTTTTCCTTGGCATGACCCTAATGCTGCAGCGAGCCCCGGCAAAAGTTCGGGCGACAAACTTTCAGATCGAGGTGCGACGCTGGGTGAACGCGATCACTGCGCCCGTAGCCGAACGTTATGTCGTTCGTGAAGATGTAGCTGTGGCGCCGCCGGCAAAGAGAGTGCGCCAGCTTTCGGCGCCGCAGCCTTCCGACAAACTTCCCGTTACCCACGCAGGAAATGCATTGGCTGACGAGAAAAGGCTGCCGCTTCAGTCGGACTCCGAAATCCATCAGTCGCGCGCAGCAGACCAATTCGATGCCACCGAGCCCATTGCCGTTCAAACTTCAGAAGCGCCTTCCCAGTCTTATTCGGATCAGAAGCACGATGCGAAGTCTGAACCAGCCGGGAAGATTAAAAAAATCGCCGAGGTTTTAGCAGTTGCTGAACCAGGCGCTGTGAATACCGAAATGCTTCTTTCCGATGCGCCGAGTGAATCAACCGAACAGCAAAACGTTGCGGAGCTTTCCGAAGCGACAAGAGCGCCAGGCGAAATTGTTTCTGAAACAGGCGAACTAGTCGCTGCTTCACCCGAACCCATACCAACCCCTGCTTTCGAGATTCAGGAAACTGAGACGAACGAAGAGTGGACCGAAACAAAACTTGGCGGCTTGTTCTACTTGATCAACCTCGCGCTCTTCCTCGGTCTCTATGGCGACTTCACCTCGCCCAACGAGCCCGGATTGGAATTGAGTATCTGGGAATTCATCAGGCTTATTGGAAAAGATCTGTTGTGGCAGAAGCCCGCAGGGCAGCAAGGGCTTGTCGACTGCCAACCTTCCTCGACCAGGAACGTCCCGTTAGGAGCCCTCCCTGACAGTCGGGCTTCTGCCCCAGCCTCGTTGCAGAAGCCCGCGCGTCAGCAAGGGCTTGAGCGCCAACCTTCATCGACCAGGTACGTCCCGTTAGGAACCCTCCCTGACAGTCGGGCTTCTGCCCCAGCTTTGAACTACGAAGACGATCCGCTTTGGGAGTTGCTGGCTCGGCTGGGCCAACGTGAGGACGAGGCCGAAGCAGGTTGCGGTTTCGAGCCGGCTGACGAATGGCGAATTTCGCCGGACTGGCTGCAACCGTTTGCCCAAGAGAGTTCCAAGCCGTGGCTCTGGTCTGCGTCAGCCGAACGTCTTCGTTTATTTCATCCGGCCGGATTCGCGGTGCTTGATTTACCGCGTTCGCCCGCTGAAGAAAGTCCGGCGGCCCAACTCGAGCGCGAGTTGCGCGCCTATGCGAGTTTTGAGATTCGAGTTTCGCGTTTTGAGTTAATTGAACAGCCAAACCAGCCTGAACTCCAAAATCGAAACTCGAAACTTGAAACCTGGCTCAGTCGATTGCTGCCATACCTTCGCGCGCGACTGCAAAAAGCACTCGGGCTGCCCGCAACCGCTGAGCCTGGACCATTGCTCTGCCGGCAACGCGCGCAAGTTTGCATCACCCCGACTCATGTCGATCTGTTTTTCCGGCTTGCCGATTTGCCACTTGAAATCCGGCGCTCCGGGCTCGATCGCGATCCGGGCTGGGTCCCGGCCGCGGGCAGATTCATTGCCTTTCATTTTGAGTGACAGCGATGAAAAGAAATCCCTTCAAAAACTTGCCGGCCTCGCCAGGCGAACATTTCAAGATGTTCTTTTATGCGGCCGTGCTTCACCTGCTCTATAACGTCAGCAAGAGTTTTGCGTCGCCTGAGGCGGTCTTCGAGCGTTTTCCCTTTCTGGCCGGTTACCACAATGAGCTGGCGCAAACGGGACTAGCGGGAGCGAATTCCCTCGATGCGTTTTCGTGGTGGCTCGACGCGTTGCGCGACTGGGAAGCGAAAGCTAAACAACATCTCCCGCTTCGTGCCTTGCGCGAGGCCGCGCATTTGGACCACTCGACGCTGACAGCCTTAATCACCGTTGGCTTGATTGAAGAGGACGTCCGCTTCGGCGCAGTCTTTGAAGAATTACAAGGCACGCCGGGCCAGCATCGTCCCGCCATAAGCTTGCTTAGCGGCTGGTGGCGCGATGAGAACGATTGGAACAGGAGCCGGGCGAACCTGCGGCCGCTGCAGGAGTTGGGCTTAGTGCGGATAGTCAATCCCGAATCGCCGCGTATGGAGCATGTGCTCGAAGTTGCCGGGCCGTTGTGGGACGCATTGCGCGGTGAGCAAAACGAAACACCCGCGTCATGGTTGCGTTATCGCCCATTGCCGGAACTGGCGTCGCTGGACGATCTAATTCTGCCGGACGAGCTGCGCGATCAACTTAAGTTGATTCCAGACTTGCTGGCCGCAGGCGAAGCGCAGGCAGTTATCGTGCGCGGCGCGCAACACAACGGCCGCCGCACGTTGCTGGGCGCAGTGGCGCGTGCGCTTGGTCGTGGCTTGCTTGAAGTCAGTGGCCTAACTAAAGCCAATGACGAACGCTGGCCGGTAGTGGGACCACTGGCAACGGCGCTGCATGCGCTTCCGGCCATCAACTTCGATCTCGCTCCGGAGGAAACGGGTGAGGTTGCGCGCCTGACGGCATACCAGGGGCCGTGCGGCGTAGTACTGGGTAAACAAGGTGGCGTCAGCGGCGAAAGCGTGGGCCGCGCGCTCACGCTCACCGTAAATATTCCCGACGCCAATCTGCGACGACTTCATTGGCAGCGCGCCTGCGGCGCCGGCAAACTTAGCGATCCCGACAAAATTAGCGAACGCTTTCGTCTCACTGCCGGCAACATTCATCGCGCTTCGCGGCTGGCTCAAACCTACGCGGCACTCGCCGGTCGCGGGGCAATTACGCTTGCCGACGTGCAGGAAGCAAGCCGCGCTCTCAACCGGCAAACACTCGACACCCTCGCCGCTCGTCTCAAGACTTCAGGCGACTGGAACCAGCTGGCAGTCGGAAGTGAAACGCGGCGCGAGCTGGAAAATCTCGAGTGCCGCTGCCGGCACCGCGAACGTTTGCGCGAGGTCGTTGGCTTCTCGCTCAGCTCGCCATTGAATCCGGGTGTGCGTGCCTTGTTCAGTGGTCCAAGCGGCACCGGCAAAACTTTGGCTGCGCGTTTGCTCGCTTCAGTTTTGCAGATGGACCTTTACCGTTTGGACCTTTCGGCGGTGGTAAATAAATATATCGGCGAGACTGAAAAAAACCTAAACCAGGTCTTCTCGCGAGCCGAGGAGCTTGACGTAATCCTCCTGCTCGATGAAGGCGACGCGCTCCTGACTCAGCGCACCGGCGTGCAAACCTCCAACGATCGTTATGCAAATTTGGAGACAAACTTCCTGCTGCAACGGCTTGAATCATTCGAAGGAATTTTGATCGTTACTACCAACGCCGGCGATCGCATCGACAACGCCTTTCAACGCCGCATGGATATGCTGATCAATTTCCCCGCGCCTGACGCCCTGGGCCGCTGGGCCATCTGGCAATTACACCTTCCCTCCACGCACGAAGTCGACTCCTGGTTTCTTGAGGAAGCTGCCGGGCGTTGCTCCCTGAATGGCGGCCAGATTCGCAACGCGGCGCTGCATGCTTCGCTGTTGGCACTTGAAGACGGCGGCGCCATTACTTCGGCGCTGCTCGAGGCGGCAATCAAACATGAATACCGCAAGGCCGGCGCCGTCTGTCCGCTGCACGTCGAAAGAGTAGCGACGGCTTTGCACTAACTAAAGTCCAGCGTCCAATGTCCAATGTCCAATGCATGGGCGGGAGATTCGGACTTTGGACGTTGGACATTGCACTTTGGACTTTTCTGGATGCCGACACGCGCAACACCGGCAATCAAAAAACCCGAGCCGGCGCCAAAGCCTCCGGCACCGGCGCCGCGCCCGCCCGCGCCTGCGCCGGTGGCGGCAACCGCGCCGCGCGCTGCGGCTGGACCACCGGCGGTCCGGTTAGGCACGCCGGCGCCAAAGGTAGGTGCGGCGGTGCTGGAAGGTGCGGTTGCGCCCGGAGTGGTCGAACTCAAAGGCATGTCGGATTTCAAACCGGCCGCTCCCGTTGCCGCATTTCTTGACGCCAACAAGACCTCGACAATCAATGCCCGCTTTGGTGATCTCGCTCAGGGTCCGCTCGAAGTCAAAACCGCCGGCAAAGGAAAGTATCGCGTCAAGAAGCAACCCCTTCCTCTCAGTCATCCGGCCTTCGCGTTTGTTCCGCAGTTTGTCCCGGGTCTGACGCCGGCGCTGATCCTTGGCGTCGAGAACAATAAGTTGAGCGGCGAAGTCGGCCTCGCGTCGGGCGCAAAAGTTCAACGCATCTCGTCTTTCATTCAAAAGACTCCCGACATGCTCGGGCTGGCCGGGTTCACCATCGGCGCGCTGCCGACGATCGTGAATGCGATTGAAGGCGGCAGTTTGCATTTTGGACTTAAGGCCGTGCCGATCAAGCTCGGTTCCGCTTTCTCCGGCAAGTTCAACTTCGACGTAATCGACACGAACGTCTCGTTTGACGCCAACGCCGCCGTTGTCGTCAAGGGACTGGCAAACGGGGCACTCGATCTCAAGCGCGCGCCCAGCGGTTTGATCACCGGGCGCGCGGCTATCGGCTTGTCGTTGTCACAGAATTTTTCCGGAAGCGTTGACGTCGCCTGGGACGGCGTGGCGATCACCGGTATCGGCAAAGTTGGTTACAAGGGCGAGAAGTTTTCCGGCGAAGTCACCTTGCAGATGATGGAGCGGAACCAGGCGCTGCAACTGGCCCAGTCCAAACAGTCGCCTCCCGCCGGAGCCGCGAAAGCCGCCGCTGCCAAAAAGCCGGTGAAGATCGACTACGTGGTATTCGGCGAAGGCGATCTCAACTTCTCCTTCACGGAATGGCTCAGCGGCACGGCGCACGTGATCGTCGATCCCAAAGGCAACGTCACGGTCATCGGCAAGATCACGCCGCAAAAAGAATTCATTCTTTTCCCGCAGAAGGATTACATCCGGCCGCTCTTTAAGTTTGAAGCGCGCGCGTCGTATGGCATTCCGGTGGTCGGCAATATCTTTATCTTTGCCAACGTCGGCATGGACCTCTTTGCCAAGTTGGGCCCGGCGAAGTTTTACAACATCGTAGTCGACGGCACTTATTCAACCGACCCGACCGTGGCTAAGAACTTCACCATCCAGGGCAGCCTGAATATTTCAGCGGCAGCCGGCGCGCAGCTAAGAGCGGAAGCTGGCGCCGGACTGGAAATTTTTTCACACGACATCAAAGCCGGCGCCGGTATCAACGGCATCGCGGGAATTAAAGCCTACGCCGAAACAACTCCGGTGATCGGCTATCGCGAGAAAGCGGTGGAAGGCCAGGACATGAAGGGCGAGTGGTTTGTGCGCGGCGACCTGGAGCTGGCGGCCCAGCCTTTCCTCGGCCTGAGTGGCGATCTGTTTGTAGAAATCTCGACGCCGTGGTGGTCGCCGCTATCGGATCACCGTTGGACGTGGCCGCTGTTCAGCAAAGAGTGGCCGCTCGGCAGCAGCATGGGAATGCTGGTTTCGGTTGACTACGTGTTTGGTTCAGGCCAGTGGCCCAAGTTCGATCTCAAGCCGGTCGAGTTTGACTCGAACAAGTTCATCACCGGTTTGTACGACGACTCCGCCAAGTCAGGTCCCGGAAAAGAACTCCAGCAAAAAGGGAAGTGGCAGGAGAAGAACAGCCCCGCGGCGCAACCGCCGCCCAAAGGCACTCAGACCGGCAGCGCCAAGCCCGGCAAGCTCGATTCGGGCAAAGCGAAGACTAAACAAGCGAAGGCGAAGAAGCTCGACAAGGCTGTCGATCCCAACGCGAAGACCAAGGAAGGCAAGAGCGTCAAGCAACTGCAAGCCGACGCGCAGAAGAAAGGCAAGGGACCGAAGGGTAAAGATATCAGCAAGGATGGCAAGGATAGCAAAGATGGTGCGGTGCCGATTGCGCTGCGGTTCAGCAAACACAAGCCCTTCAGTGCCGACGGAGAGCAGCATGAATTCTGGGTTTCAGAGGATGGAGAACTCCAGGTTGCCAGCAAGGCAATGTCACTGGCGACGCGGATCGCCGGATGGAAGCGTCGCGTTGCCGGTCTCGACAAGGCTGATCAGCCTACCGCAACTTCGATGATTAACCAGGCTGCCACATTGAGTGGTGAACTAAGGAAAGCTGCGCAGGATGCGGTGAAGGCGCGTAAAGCCGGGAACGTCACTGCCGTTGATGCCGCTCAAAAAATCATTGACACCAGGGAAGCCGATCTGCAACCCATTCTGGCCAAGTTGTTCCATCTCTTCGGCGACGTTGCCACAGAAAAAGGGGCCGCTGACGAGGCGAGGATCTTTGCGCTCGTAGAAGTTTACGATCAAGTGGTGGTTCCTCTTAAGGCGCGCGGCCTGGTCGGTGGTACGCCGGGCACTGTTACCAAAACCTTCAAGAGCCAATGGAACCGCAAACAAATTCCGCAAGCGCGCGGTTGGATCACACAGATGGAACGCGTGCTCGCGGTCGCCAAAAACGTGGGCACCGGACGCGTTCCCTACCTGGTGGCCGTTGAACTAAAAATACCCGGCACCGAGGTTGACTATACAGTTCGAGACAAGGACGTCGAAAAGCAGATTGAATTCGACATTGCGGTCGAGGTTAAGCACTGGGGCGCAATGCGAGAGCGCACCTCAAAGGGCGGGCGCGTGATTTCAGTCACGGAGCAGATTGGGAATCGCATCAACACACTGCGGAATCAGGTCGAGAGTGCCCTCAAGCATCCGACTTACTCGGTAGTAGTCGTGGAGTTGCGAGGTTATGACAATATTCCCGACGAGCTGCGCGATGCCGTGCTTGATGAGTTCAAAAACTACGCCGGACTAGCTGCAACTTTGAACAAGCGGTTTACCTGGAGGAAGATTTAGTGCCCACATCTTTTCTGACTGCAATTCATCTGGCGGCCGAGATTGAGAAAGCGGAAGCGGCGCGCCGGTTGGGAACGTGCCTGCCGCTGCTCAAGGCACACGGCCTGGAGCCTTTCCCGTTCGCTGCAGACGCGTGGCAAAACTCAACGCCGGGAGTCTTTGGCGGCACGACGTTGATTCATCGGGAATTCTCATCGCGTACCGAAGATCCACTGTGGGGAGCGGGATTCATGTTCCTTCCCGCACCCAAAGCCGAGGCTACCCAAATAACCATGACAACGCCAGCCAACCCTCTGGCCACAGCCGACGATGCCTGGCACTGGCTGACAAAGCTGGCGGAGGAACTCTGCGACGCGATGGGCGCACAGCTTGGTTTGATCAACGGCTTCACGCCCGGTTCAAAGGATCGGTCTCGCGGCGGCACATCGGCTGGTCCTGAGGTAGCGCCGGGTCATCCCCCTGAGGTTCTCTGTCCCTGGATGTACTGGAGCGCCGCTCGATTAGACCAGGACGATATTCGCGACGGATTGCGCTCGGTCGGCGATGTAGCCTACCGGAGTAGTGCTTCGCCCACCGGCGGCTGGGTTTTGCAGGCATACGATGACCACTCGGGTTCGGCGCCAGAGGAATTGCTTGAGCGGTGCGCCGAAGCCTGGCACACACCGCGTCTGCAATGGCTGGGCCTACGTTGATGAGGAGACTATGGAACTCGCCCGAACCATGCGAACCGAGATTGGCGGTAAAACGGAGTCGTCGAAGTCTCCGCCGCCGGTCGTAGCGCGGATCAAAGCCTCGCCCGCGCGAACGGCGCTGCTCAGGGACCAGCGGCCGGCTTTGCGTTTAAGCGATCCTAAGACAACCGGCGCTGCCCCCAAGCCCTCGCCGGTGATCGCTGGACCTCTGGGCCACGATCACGAGGAGCAGGTGCGACGGGCCGTGGTTACGGCGCGACTTCTACCGGTTCCCGATCCACCGCGCAATACCAGCCGCCAGCCGGACGAGAGAAACGACCGGGGCACCCCGGCGCCCGCTTCGTTCGGTCATGCCGGACTTGGCGGCGGCCGCCCGTTGTCTCCATACCTCCGCAGCCAGTTTGAACAGGCCTTTGATTGGGATTTTTCCGGCGTACGAATTCACACGGGCAGTGCGGCGGCCGAAGCGGCCACGCGTGCCGGCGCGCGCGCATTCACCAAGGGCCTTGACATTGTGTTTGGAGCCACCGTTAGCGATCCGGAATCGAGCGCGCACCGCGACGTCCTTGCTCACGAGTTGGCCCATGTGGTCCAACAAGGGAAGAGTACTGGTCGAGCTGCGTTCATGAATCCCGCCGGGGGTCGAGCCCCGGTCAGCAAACGTATAGCAGCCGGCTTGTCCGCTGCTCCGTCAGGCCGGTTGCAGGCAGACCCGATCGTAACCGCAGTCAATTCGCCGGCTGAGTTAGGAGCGGGCCGCAGTATCGAGGCGACGGCCACAGCGGCGGGAAGGGGAACGTTGGATTGGTCGCTGGTCGGCGCGCCCGCCGGCGTAACGATTGCTCGCCACGGTCACCGCGGCGCAACCCTGCGGGCGAATCCCGCCACTGTACTTTCGGCCGGCGCTACCTTCAACATCCAGGCGTCGCTGCGCGGCGCCGTTCCTCCTGACACCAAACAGCGGGCTGCACCAATCACCCTGGTGGGAATAACCGCAATTAACTTTAGGCAGAATCCGGCATTCGCCGCAGCGGGGGCATTTGCTCCGGCCGTTCTGACGACGCTGCCAGCCGCAAATTCAGTTGATCCGAATCGCAACGGCCTCACCGGAAACACTGCCGTGGTAACGCCAGTCGTTTCACCCGCCGCCCGGCCGCTCGGAATGCGCGTGACGTTCCTCCGGCCGTTGGGAGCTACGGTTGTCGGCATGGTGATCACGCCCGGCACAACCACCGGCAACGTCCTGGTACGCCTCACCGACATCGCGACTGGAACCACCGCCGACAATATTCTGATTGTTAATCCGGTGCCATTGACCACGAACCAGATTAGACCTTTTGCCCACCTCGGACCCTACGGAGTGCATAACGCGCTCAGGTTCACCTCATCTGACAGCACCGGTGTCTTGAGTCGTCTCGTCGGCGAGACCATCACCGCCGGGGCCACCGACGATTTCCACATGCTTCCGGGCCTCAATCATGGAACCGGTCCCAACCCGGCGCCGATGCTCAGCCTCGCGGGCGCTGCTGACTCCATGGGCGATCAGCTCGTGGCCCTCGCGGGGGCGAACACGAGTCCCGCCGGAGATGCCAATCTCATTAATGTGAACCGGTACGTCGGCCCGGGCGCTCCCGCGGGACTGCCGCGAATGACCGAACTACGCCAGGGACTTCGCTTCCTGGGCTGGAGAGTGGGGATGAACTGGAGCAATGAATTCGACCACGGCGTTCATCGACACGTGCTGGTCGCCTTGGGCGCGAACTTTCGGACTGAGCACATTCTCACGGGCGCGCGGTCAACGAGTCCGCCGCCCCCCGATCCATACGTTGGCCCACCGCTGATCATGTTGAGCAATGTCGCCGCCAGGCCGGCAGCCCCGCCGGCAAGCGCGCTTGCCGCGGACGGCCACGCCACCGCTAACGTCACCGCGAACATTGGGCCAATAGCTCCGCTCAGTGTATTACCCAGACGACTGCAATGGAGTGCGTTGACCGGTCCACTGGTATTTACGGTCCCACCCGGCGGCGCTGCGGCTCCCGTTGCCGCTTCCCCGGCTACCGCGACGGTTCGGGCCGGACTTGTGCCGGGAACGTTCCGGCTTCGCGCCAACGATTCCGTCTTTCCCTGGCGCCGGGCGGAGGGAGACATCACGTTGGTCGCTGTGAATCTGCGTCAGATCGCCGCGCCGGTGAGAACCGTGCCGCCAACAGTTCTGACAGCTCGGATCAACGTGACCGCTGATCCAGGTGGCCGCGATATCGAGTGGAACGTTGATCCACTCGCGTTCGCGGCCGGTGTCCGCGCAACCGCAAACCCGGTGCCGGCTGCTGCGGCGCCAACCGCCGCGCGCAGTGGCACGGTTACCAGGCCCGCCGGATTTGTCGGGAGAGTCACAGTCACTGCGCACGATCGTGTGCTACCTGCCCGAACGGCGTCGATCGTGATCGATTTCCACTAGCAGCGGTGCGCAGCTTACGCATCCCGGAGGAGAAAGGACCCTTAATCTATTCCAACCGCAGCGCGTACAACTCAGGCCACCCCAACCGTCGCCCCGGCGGTACAGCCGCAGGCTGCGCCGGCGCGCGTTCCGGCGCCGAGTGTGTTGAGCAATAAGCCGACCTTGTCTGCTGCGCCCGCGTTGCAAACCACGTCTGTGTTGTCAGGACCGCCGGCCATCACGCTCAGCAGTGGTCCGCCCACTCCGATTCCGGCAGCAGTAACGCCTCCTGCACCACCAGCCCCATCAGCCCCTTCGCCACCGGCAGTCTCGCCCCCGCCGCCGGTATCGACGCCTCCACCACCCGCTGTGACTTCAAGTGCACCGGCAACGCCCGGCGGCAGTCCGCTCGCGCCCGAGATTCGCAAGCCACTCGAGAAGAGTTTCAGCACGAACTTGCAGGATGTTCGCGTACACACTGACGTGGGCGCTCACAACGTGGCCCACAGCCTGTCAACACGCGCGGTAACTTTCGGCAGCGATATTTTCCTCGGGCGCGGCGAACGTCCAACCGACATGCGCGTGATGGCCCACGAAACGGCCCACGTGGTCCAGCAGCGCGGTGCGCCGGCTACGGCGCAACCTTTCAGTCCCGGAAGCGATGGCGCCTACGAAGCCGAGGCTGAGCAGGCGTCGGCGGCCGTGTTGCGCGGCG
>Ga0207650_10000827_pt1 | contig 23730 bp, 17 predicted proteins | sample KBSS63metaG_FD_184325 | JGI IMG/M metagenome (GOLD analysis project Ga0207650, IMG submission 184325) | Switchgrass rhizosphere microbial communities from Kellogg Biological Station, Michigan, USA - KBS S6-3 metaG (SPAdes) (version 2) | ecosystem: Host-associated > Plants > Roots > Rhizosphere...
AGCGCAACGGCGCCACCGCCTCCTACCGCGGCCGCCCCGCTCGGCACCCCGCCGGCAGCCGCCGCGCCGCTGCCGCAACTCGGCGATCCGGCGGTCGAGAGCGCCGACGCCGAAGCCAAGCGTGTGGCCGCGGAGAAGCAAAAGGCGAAAGCGGCGAAAGACAAGGCCGAACGCGACGCCAAGGCCAAGACCGCAACCGAACAGACCAGCACGACCGCCGCCCAGCGCGCCGAGCAGGAGGCGGCGGCGAAGCGGCGCGCCGAGGAGACGCAACGTGTGCCGCGACCGAGCACCTCGGCAACGCCAAGCCCGCAGCCCGCCCCGGTGGGGCAGGCACGCGGCGTGAGGGAGATCTGCGCCGGCCGCGGCACCATTGCCGAGGCAGTCTGCCAGTCGCGCCAGTGCGGACTGGCCGAGCACGCAAACGAGCAGATCTGTCGCCAGTTGCGCGAGGCCGACGAGCGGCGTCGCAACATGGGTAACTAGCGCGACGCACGCACCCAAGCCGACGCGCAGGTTCAGCGGCGCGGCCCTTATCAGCTAGGAGGTTTCAATGTCGAGCGACATCGCATCCGAGGCGGCGCCCGCGGGCCTGTCCGGCCACGCGTTCTCCAGCCTGTTCCAGGCCGTTACCGGCCTGCGCAATCGGCGCGCGCTCGTCGCCATGCTCGGATGCATGTTCGTCGGCGTGATCGTCGGCGGCCTCCTCGTCGCGATGACGGGATCGCTGGGCATGTTCGCCGGCTTGCTGGCCTCGGTCGTCTGGGTTGTCGCGATCGGCACCGGCGTCAACGCGGCGGGCCTGCTGCAGATGGACCACGCGCGCGGCATTTCGCCGCGCAGCACTGCCGACGCGCTCGTCTACGGATTGATGTGCATCCCGAAGCTGATCGTCCTCGGCCTCATCTTCCTGGCCGTCGAGATCGCGGTGTTCATCGTCATCGCGGTGCTGCTCTTCCTCTGCAAGATTCCGTTCCTCGGGCCTCTGCTGTTCGTCGTGGTCTTCCCGGTTTCGGTCGTCGTCGCTGGCGTCACCATCGTCGGCCTGTTCCTTTGCATGGTGCTGTCGCTGCCGGCGATCTGGCAGGGCGCAAGCATCACCCGTGCCCTGGCGCAGACGTTCGCCATCGTCAAGAGCCGCCTCCTCGAGGCGGTGCTGCTGCTGATCTTTGTCGGCATCCTCGCCTTCGCGGTCGCCGCGATCATCTTCGGCGTGCTGGGCTTCGGGCTCGTGCCGACCCTCGGCATGTCGATGTCGATCGTCGGCTTCGGTGGCTTCGGCGTGGAGTCGATGATGGCGATGTCGCAGGGCAGCGGCGGCAGTGCCGGGCATGCGATCGCGGGCGCGATCGGCGGCGCGCTGCTCTGGGCGGTCGCCGCCTCGCTGATCGGTCAGGTCTATCTGCTCGGCCTGTCTCTCGTCTACCTGCGCGTCACCGAAGGGCTCGACCTGACCGCATCGGAAGAGGCGCTTCGCGCGACCTTCGACGACGCCAGGCGACGCACTGCCGAGTTGGGCGAAAAGGCGCGCCAGGCGACGCAGCGCGACAGCGGCGGCGCAGCCAAAGGCACAGCGGTCGGAAGCACGATGGCGAGCAGCGCGACCACATCACCTGCGGCCTACAACCCGCCGCCGGCGTACAGCCCACCGCCGGGATTCGCACCGGCCCCCGCCGCCGCGTCGAGCGCCGCCGAGGAATCCACGACGATCGCATCGCCACGGCACGGCGCTTCGACCGGCGATCCCGACATCGAGCTTCCCTTCGACGAACCGGCGCCGACCCCGGCGCCGCCGGCAGTCCCTTCGTACGCCGCGCCGCCGGCGTGGGCACCGCCGCCGGCCGCGCATGCGCCCAGCGTCGCGCCCCTGCCCGCACCAGCGCCGATGCCGGCGCCGACGACGTGCGCGCAATGCCTGTCGGCGGTATCGCCCGAGGATGTCTTCTGCGGCGTCTGCGGCTACCGGCTGAAGTAGCGGGACCAGCGCGCGCTCAGTTGATCGCGCTTGAGCCGGGCGCCTGGTCTTCGGGTGCGACGAACAACTCGCCAACGTCGACCGGATCGAAGCGGTAGCGCAGCCCGCAGAACTCGCAACCGACCTCGACCTGCGACTGCTCGCGAACGATGTCGTCGATCTCGGCACGGCCAAGACCGCGCAGCATCGCGCCGACTTTGGTGCGCGAGCAAGTGCACGCGAAGCGCGGCGCCGCGGCGCCGACGAGCGGCGCGAAGCGCGTCAACTTCTCCTCCCAGAACAGGCGTCGCAGGATCGTGTCGGCGTCGAGGCTCAGCAGCTCCTCCCGCGTCAACGTCGCGGCCAGGGTGGCGACACGGTTGAAGTCCTCGTCGCGACCGATGCGGGTCTCGTCGACGCCTGCGCCGGGCGGCGGCAACCGTTGCAGCAACAGCCCCGCGGCGACGTTGTCGTCGGCGGCGAGGACGAGCCGCGTGTCGAGCTGCTCCGACTGCAGCATGTAGTGCTCGAGCACCGGCGCGATCGCCTGCAGCGGCTCGCGCGCGCCACCATGCAGTGGGACGACGCCTTGATACGGCTGCTGCCCCGAGCGACGCTCGACCGGCGCCAGCGTGATCGCACAGCGGCCGCCGCCCTGCACGTTGAGCATCTCGGCCAGCCGCGCGTCCTCGGAAACCGCGCCGCGAACCGTCGCGGTGACGCGAAAGGCGAGATCGGCACGGATCTCGGCGACCGCAAGCTTGACCGGGCCATCGCCAAAAACTTGCAGGATCAGGTCGCCGGCGAACTTGATGTTGGCGTGCATCAGCACCCCTGCAGCAGCCATCTCGCCGAGCAGCCGCTGCACCGGCTCGGGCCAAGGCATTGGCGCCCCCGCGCGGCGTGTCAGCACTTCGCGCCAGCTTTCGGTGAGACGGACGAGGATGCCGCGGACGGTCAAGCCGTCGAAGACGAATCGGTGCAGTTCGCTCACTGAGTTCAAGTCGCTGCGATTCAGCGGCCGATTATCCGGGCGGCGCACCGAGCGCGTCCGACGACCGACGAGGATCGACGGCGACAATGGCGGCATGAACGACATCGACTTTGACCTCGCGCGCGCCGAGCTCGCCGGCTCGCGCCGCGACGCACGCGCGATCACGGCGTGGCCCGCGGCCCGCATCCCGAGCGACCTGGCCGAGGCGTACCGGCTGCAGGCCGCGGTGGCGAGCGAGCTCGGCGCGACCTCTGGCTGGAAGGTTGCGGCGGTAACACCAGCACAGCGCGAATCGCTTGGCGTGCCGATGCCGATCGCCGGCCCGCTGCTCGCGCCATGGATGCACGATGCGCGAGCCGCGACGCCAACCTTGAGCATGGCCGGCTTCATCGCGCCCAAGCTCGAGTGCGAGTTCGCGTTCGAGCTCGCGCGCGACCTGCCGCCGCGTCCGGCGCGTCCCTATTCGCGTGAGGAAGTCGCCGCCGCGATCGCGGCGCTGCGCATCGCCGTCGAGATCGTCGACTCGCGCCTGCCGCGTGGTCTCGGCGCGCTTGCCGAGCTCGCCGACGCGTTCAACAACGGCGCCTTTGTCGCCGGCCCGGCGATCGTCGAGTGGCATGCGCTCGATCTGGCCCAGGTCGAGATCGTCCTCACGCACAGCGACGGCGGCGCGCGCGACGAGGTGGCACGCGGCAGCGGCAAGGCGATCCTCGACGGCGATCCGTTCGGCACCGTCGTGCTGCTCGCCAACGCACCGGCAGACGCGCGGCGCGGGCTCGTGGCGGGCACCATCGTCACCACCGGCTCGTGCACGGGAGCGCCGCTGCTGCCAGGTCCCGGCGACTACCGCGCCGAGTTCGCGACCCTCGGCAGCGTCAGGTTCCGCTTCGCCGCCTAGCTCGACGGCGCATCCTTGCGGGCGGTCTTGGCGCGCATCGCGTCTCGACGGGCCAGGCTCTCTGCCGGCCAGTACTGCTTGCTGGCGTAGTACTCGACGACCGCCGGCGTGCCGGACGGCAACACCACCCAGGGCTGCTTCGACGACGTGAAGATGTGAATGTCGGGCGGCAGCCGGCCGGCCTCGTCGAGCGTGCCGACGCGGACGAAGCGGATCGCGTCGCCGGCACCTGCGTAGTGGCTCCAGACCGCGACGCGGCAGCGCGGACAGCGCGCGATCCGCTGGCCGGCGCCACTCGCCGACGGCGTGTCGACCAGCTCGGGCGCACCGCTCAGTAGCTCGACGCGCTCCGACTCAATCATGGCGTTGAGAGCGAACGCGGAGCCGCTTTCGCGCTGGCACCAGCTGCAATGACAGCAGTGGACGAAGAGCGGCCGGCTGGCGAGGCGAAAGCGAACGGCACGGCACGTGCATCCGCCCTCGAGCGGCAGGTCGGCGGCAACGATGGTCATGGCCAGCGATTGTGGCGCGACGAGCGGACACGCGGCGGTAGCACCGTCACCGCAAAATAGGCCTCGGAGGACGCCCCTTGGCATCGGCCACGCACAGCTTCGCACTCACCAAGATCCAGCCACCACGAGCCCGCGCCAGCCTGGTCGCGCGCGAGCGGCTCGAGGAGCGAATGACGAAGGCCGCCCTCGCGCGCCGCCTCGTCCTGATCGCCGCCCCGGCCGGCTTCGGCAAGACCGCCGCGCTGGCACGCCTGATCGAGCGGCTGCGCGGCAAGGCATCGGTGGCCTGGATCTCGGCCGACGTCGACGACGACCCGTTCGGCTTGCTCGCCTGCCTGATCGCTGCGCTCGAGCCGCTCGACCCGCCGTGGCGCACCGATCCGGAAGCGCTCATCGCCGCCGCCGGCGGCAGCCGCAGCGACCGCCACGACGTCGTGACGCAGGTGCTCAACGCCCTCGCCGCCTGCGACGTCGAGCGCGGCCTGATCGTCCTCGACGACGCGCACCGCGTCAGCGACACCACCGTGTTCGAGTTCCTCGACCTCCTGCTCGAGCGCCTGCCGCCGCAGTGGGGCGTCATCGTCGCGAGCCGGACCGATCCGCCGCTGGCCTCGCTGGCGCGGCTGCGCGCGCACGGCGAGCTCGCCGAGTTCCGCCAGCGCGAGCTGCGCTTCACCCTCGACGAGGTGCGCGCGCTGCTGCCGCCCGGCGACAACGGCGCCGCGCTCGACCACGAGGCGACCAGCGAGCGGCTCTACCAGCGAACGCACGGCTGGGCGGTCGGCTTGCGCCTGGCGGTCAACGGCATCCTCTCGGGCCACGACGCGCAGGCGGTGATCGCCGACACCGTCAGCGATCGCCACGTCTTCGACTACCTGCTAAACGAAGTGCTCGGCGAACTGCCGGTTCCGTTGCGCTGCTTCCTGTTGCGCTGCTCGGTCCTCGACGAGCTCACCGCGGGGCGCTGCGCCGCGGTCAGCGCCGATCCGCACGCGGCCGAGTGGCTCGAGGAGATCGAGCGGCGCGGCCTGTTCGTCTCGGCGCTGCAAGGAGCAGAGACGACGTTGCGCCTGCACGACCTGTTCCGCGATTTCCTGCGCGACCGCCTGCGCCGCGAGATGGCCAACGAACTGCCGACGCTGTACCGGCGCGCCGCCGCGGGCGAGACCGACATGCTGCGCCGGATCGGCTTTCTCATCGGCGCGGGCGACTGGAGCGAGGCGGAAGAGACGCTGCGCGATGCCGGAGCGACGATCATCGCCACTGTTGGCGTGGCACCCGTGCTGCGCCTGCTCGACAAGTTTCCTGCCGAGGCGCAGCGCAACTCGGCCATCCTGCTCTACATGCGCTGCCTTGCCGCGTGGTCGCGCTGGGACTGGCCAACGATGCGCGAGGCTGGTGCCGCCGCCGCGGCCGCGTTCACGCGCTTGGGCCAGGCACGACTCGCCTGGCGCGCGGGCGTCTACGAATCGATCGCGCACGTCACCGCCGGCAGCCACGAGGAGGCGTTGCGCCGCCTCGTCGTCGATCCGGAAGTCGAGGTGACGCGCGACGACCTCGCCCTCGCCGGCGTCGTGCGCAGCTACATCGCCCTCGACAGAGGCCGCCTCGACGAAGTCGCGCCACGCTATCGCGAGATGGTCGACATGCTCGAGCAAAGCCGCGATCCGGTGCTCTGGTACCAGTGCGTGCCGCGCAGCCTGCAATGCGGCATCCCGGCGATGCGCGAGCTGGCGCGCCGCTTCGGGGTAGGCGCGCTCGCGGTCGCGCCCGAAGCGCCGACGCCGCTGCGCGCAATCGCGCTGACGAGCTCGGCGTGGAGTGACATCTGGTCGGGCCATCTCGACGCGGCGCTCAAGACCGCCGGGCTCGCCGAAGCCGACGCGCGCTGGCTCGGCCCGCCGCCCAATGTCCGCCTCGCGCTCTACAGCGTGCTCGCCGTCCTGTTCGCGATGCTCGGCCGGCGCAGCGACAGCTACGGCGCGCTCGACGAGATCCTCGTCCTCTTCGACGACCCTGGCGGCGGCTATCGGCGCGACTCGCCTTTCTATGCGTTCTATCGCCTGTTCGCGGTCCGCCTGGCCGACTGGAACGACGACAGCGCGCGCGTCGAGCGCCTGGCGGGCGAGCTCGACCGGCTCGCCGCCGCCGACACCGGAATGCTGCGGCCGCTGCTGCAGGCGCAGCGGCTTGTGCTGCCCGGCCGGCTCGCCTGGCAACGCGGCGAGTGGCGCGCGGCCCGCGACGCGTTCGAGCGCGCGCTCGCGCAGGAAGGCGCGCTGCGCGTATTCGGTGAAGACGTCGAGGTGCGCCTGCGCCTGGCGCTGGCCTGCCTGCGCCTCGCCGACGTCGACGCCGCGGCGACAGCGATCGTGCCCGTGTTCGAGACAGCTGAGCGCGACGGCAGCCCGGGCGGCGCGCTCACCGGACCGAAGAGCGTACTCGACGCCCTCGCCGCCACGTCCTGGGACGGTCGCCTGGCCCCGGCCCGGATCACGACCTTGCGACGCTGGGCCGCTGTCCTGAAAGCGCCTGCCGCCCCCGCTGATGCGGATCAGGCGCCGGACCACGCCGCCGAGCCGGTCGGAACCCGCACCAGCGCGCCGGTCCTCGTCACCGCGGAGGCGCTGAGCCCGCGCGAGCTCGACGTCCTGAAGCTGATCGCCGCCGGCGACAGCAACAAGCTGATCGCGCGCGCCTACGACCTCAGCCCGCACACGGTCAAGCGCCACGTCGCCAACATCCTCGACAAGCTCGGCGTGCAGTCGCGCGGCCAGGCAGCGGCCTGGTACAACGAGCGCCGCCCGGCCTAGCGACCGACGCGCGGGGCCTTGCGCCGCAGGGCCATGGCCCGCGCCGGCCGGCCCGATGGCTCCTTCGGGCGATGTATCGAACGGCTCGCGCCGGAACACTGTCGACACCGCGGCACCTCGCCGTCGACATCTTCCGGAGCGCCTCATGACCACGACTTTCGCCGACACCGTTTCGCCCGTGACCACTCGCCTGGCCGCCGCCGCCCCGGGCCGTGCCCACGCCGGCCGGATGGATCTCTACGTGTCGATCCACAAGGCGCTGCGCCACTTCATGACCGACACGCTGATGCGCGTCGGCCGCATCGACGTCGCCGACCGCGCAGACCGCGACGGGGCGCTCGGCCAGCTCGACGCGCTGCTCGGGCTCTGCCTCGCTCACCTGCAGCACGAGAACGAATTCGTCCACGCGGCGATCGAGGCGCGCCAGCCCGCGGGCAGCCAGCGCATCGCGGGTGAGCACGTCGAGCACGCCGAGTCGATCGCCGCGCTCAACGAAGAGGCCGCCGCGCTGCGCGATGCGAGCGGCGTCGACGCCGAGCGTCTCGCGCTGCGCCTGTACCGCCACCTCGCGCTCTTCGTCGCCGAGAACTTCCAGCACATGCACATCGAAGAGACGGTTCACAACGATCTCCTCTGGCAGCACTACAGCGACGCCGAGCTGGGCGCCTTGCACGGCAGGATCATGGCGAGCATTTCGCCGCAGGAGCATCTCCTGGTCGCGCGCTGGATGCTGCCGGCGTCGACACCGGCCGAGCGGGCCATGGTCGTCGGCGCGGCGAAGGCGCAGATGCCGCCCGAGGCGCTGCTCGGCGTGATGAGCGTCGTCCGCCCGCATCTCGACGGCACCGGTTGGGCCAAGCTCGCCGCCGCCATCGGCATCGATCCGGAGTTCAGCCGCGGCTGAGCCGGCCGGTCCTTTCGAAGAGCACACACGAACGCAGGGAGAACTGTCATGAGAAAGTGGATCGCTCGCGGCGCCGTCGGGCTGACCGTGCTGGTGAGCGGAGCCGGCGCCGCCTTCATGGTGCTGGCCGACATGGGCGAGCGCAAGCTGACGCGTCGCATCGACGTAGACGCTTCGCCGGTCGCGTTCATCAACGACGCGGCGAGCATCGAGCGCGGCGCCTACCTGTTCAGGTCGCGCGGCTGCGGCGACTGCCACGGCAGCAACGGTGCCGGCCACGTCGTCATCGACGACGGCAAGGGCATGCTCGTGCGCTCGCCCGACATCACGCCGGCGCCGAACGGCGTCGTCGCCGCCTACGCCCCGGTGGACTGGGTGCGAACCGTGCGCCACGGCGTCAAGCCTGACGGCAGGCCGGTGATGATCATGCCGAGCGAGGAATACAACCGCTTCGTTGACGCCGACCTCGCCGCGGTCGTGGCGTATCTCCGCCAGCTGGCGCCCGGCGCCGGCGCGCGCGCGGAAATCCGTCTGCCGATGCCGGTCAAGGCGCTCTACGCCGCCGGCGTGTTGAAAGACGCGAGCGAGAAGATTGATCACTCGCTGCCGCCGGCGCAGCCGGTGCCCGAAGGCATCACGCCGGCGCACGGCGCCTACGTCGCGAACGGCTGCATCGGCTGCCACGGCGCCAAGCTCGCCGGCGGCAAGATCGCTGGCGCGCCGCCCGACTGGCCGCCGGCCGCCAAGCTGACGCCCGGCGCCGACAGCGCGCTCGATCGCTATCCGAGCGCCGAGCAGTTCATGGCGATGCTGAAGACCGGCAAGCGCCCCGACGGCAGCAGCGTCAGCGCTGTGATGCCGTTCGCCTCGCTGAAGGAGATGAGCGAAGTCGACGTGCGCGCGCTCTATCTGCACCTGCGCTCGCTGCCTGCCGGCTCCTGAGCCGGCCCTCTCGAACCGCGATCAGTCCGGGCCGGTGGCGCCGGCCGACGCGACGTTGCCGCCCGGTGCCGGGCTCGGCTCGCGCGAGACGACGGCGTGGACGACGCGCTGCGGGAACGGGATCTCGACGCCTTCCCGGGCGAGCACGTCGAGGACGACGAGGTTCACGTCGGACTTGACGGCGCCGGGCCCGTTCTCGGGATCGCGGATCCAGAAGTTGATCGTCAGGTCCATGCCGTCGGCCGAGAACGCGGCGAGCTGCACTCCCGGCGCCGGATCGGCAATGACGCGCGGCACGGCGGCGATGGCGGCCTCGAGCTTCGGCTGCAAGGCGCGCACATCGGTGCCATACGCCACCTGCACGGCCGTCTGCACCAGCACGCGCGGATCGGCGAGCGAGGCGTTCTCGACCCGGGTCGTGATCAGGGTCTCGTTGGGCACGATCGCCTCGCGCCCGCTGAGCGAACGGATCATCGTGTAGCGGGTGCGGATGTCTGTGATCCTGCCCTCGAAGGTGTCGACCTTGACCATGTCGCCGATGCGCAGGCTGCGCTCGGCGAGGATGACGAAGCCGCTGATGTAGTTGGCCGCGATCTTCTGCAGCCCGAAGCCGAGGCCGACACCGATCGCGCCGCCGAGCACCGACAGCGCCGTGAGGTCGATGCCGACCGCCGACAGCGCGACGATGAGGCCGATGAACATCAGCAGCGCGCGGATGATGTTGGCGGCCATCTTGCGCAGCGACAGGTCGTGGCCGCTGCCGCTCGAGAGCAGCTTCCTCTCGATCGCCGCCGAGACCCAGAGCACGAGGACGAGGACGAGGCCCGCGGTGATCGCGCCCTCGAGCAAGTTGCGCAGGGTGATTTGGGTGGCGCCCACCTTCCAGCTCACCTCGCTCATCGCGTCGAGGATGACCGGCGAGACGCCCGTGACCCACAGGACGACCGCGATCCACGCCAGCCACGAGATGCTGCGCTCGACGGTGCGGACCCAGCGCACGTTCGGAAAGGTGCGGCTCAGGACGCGCACGCTGAGGCGGATGACGACGAGCGAGACCAGGATCGGGATCGCGACCTTGAACACCGCCGGCTTGACGGTCCCCGCGAGCAGGATGCGCGCCGCGTAGGCCAGGGCGAGCGCGAGGACCGGGAACAGGACGCCGTCGAAGATGTTGTTGCCGAACCAGACCGAAGCGACCGGGCGTGCGCTGCCGCGGAGCAGGCGGACGATGATCCAGGCGGCGACCAGGCAGCCGACCAGGATCGCCAGCTCGGCGATGGCGCCCGGACGAACCAGCTCGGCAGCGAGCTCGTTGAGCTCGCTGGCGTCGAAGGACCGGATCACGGCCGGGCGCCGGACCGCCCCAAGGCCAGCCGCGCCCCCTCGGGGGGCAGCGAACCAAGTGAGCGCCAGGGCCTCATTGCATCAGGACGCGCAGGTGCGCGGCGACGCTGCGCGCCAGCGCGCCGAGGTTGTAGCCGCCTTCGAGGCACGACACGATGCGGCCGCCGGCGTGCTTGTCGGCGAGCGCCTTGATCTTCTCGGTGATCCAGGTGTAGTCGGCCTCGACCAGCCCGAGTTGGCCGAGCTCGTCGTCCCGGTGCGCGTCGAAGCCGGCCGAGACGAAAATCATCTGCGGCGCGAAGCTATCGAGGCGGCTCAGCCAGTTCTCCTCGATCAGCGCGCGCACCGCCGGCCCGCGCGTGTAAGGCGGCACCGGCACGTTGATCATGTTGTCGCCCAGCGGCACCGCGCCGCTGTAGGGATAGAGCGGATGCTGGAAGATGCTCGCCATCAGCACGCGCTCGTCGCCGGCGACGATGTCCTCGGTGCCGTTGCCGTGGTGGACATCGAAGTCGATGATCGCGACCCGCTCGAGGCCGCGCACATCGAGCGCGTGGCGCGCGGCGACGGCGACGTTGTTGAAGAAGCAGAAGCCCATCGCCTGGCCGCGCGTCGCGTGATGGCCGGGCGGGCGGACTGCGCAGAACGCGTTCGCGACGTCGCCGTCGATGACCGCGTCGGTGGCGGCGACGGCAGCGCCGGCGGCACGTAGCACCGCATTCAAGGTGCCGGGCGAAGCGACCGTGTCGGGGTCGAGCGCGCGCAACCTTCCGTCGGCGGCGACGCGCTCGAGCACGTCACGCAGCTCGACGACGTAGCCGCTGCTGTGGGCGTTGCCGAGGTCGGTGCTCGAAACCATCGGCGCCTCGCGGCAATCGAGCGCGTTCTGCAGCCCGGAGGCGATCAGCAGGTCGTCGATGGCGTCGAGGCGGGCCGGGCATTCGGGATGGCCGGGGCCCATGTCGTGGCCACGACAGTCGGGATGTGTGTAAAACGCCGTGGTCATCGGTCTTTGAGCGCGAGGTTTTTCTAGTAATGTCGGGTCGATGAGCCGACCTCTTGCCGCCCAGCTGTCCGAACTCGTCAACCAGATTAGCACGATCATTGTCGGCAAGCGGCCCCAGATCGAGGACTGCGTCGCCTGCCTGCTCGCCGGCGGCCACCTCCTGATCGAGGACGTCCCCGGCGTCGGCAAGACGACCCTGGCGCACGCGATCGCGGTCTCACTCGGCCTGAAGTTCTCGCGCACGCAATTCACCGCCGACCTGATGCCGTCGGACCTGATCGGCGTCAGCGTCTACGAACGTACGCGCGAGTCCTTCGTCTTTCATCCCGGCCCGGTGTTCGCCCATGTCCTGCTCGCCGACGAGATCAACCGCGCCGGTCCGAAGACGCAGAGCGCGCTGCTCGAGGCGATGGAAGAGCACCAGGTCACCGTCGAAGGCGAGACGCGCGCGCTGCCGGTGCCGTTCTTCGTCATCGCGACCCAGAACCCGACCGACCAGCTCGGTACCTATCCCTTGCCCGAGTCGCAGCTCGACCGATTCCTGATGTGCATCACGCTCGGCTATCCCGACCGCAAGAGCGAGCGCGAGCTGCTCGCCGGCGGCGATCGGCGCGAGGCGATCGGCCGGCTCGCCCACGTCATGACGCCGGCCGAGCTGGTCGCGGCGCAAGCAGCCGTGCAATCCGTGCACGCATCGGACGCGTTGCTCGACTACCTGCAATCGCTGATCGCGACGACGCGCTCGGGCGCCTGGTTCGTCGAGGGCTTGTCGCCGCGCGCCGGCGTTGCCGTGCTGCGCGCGGCGCGGGCGCGCGCCTTGCTCGGCGGCCGCGACTACGTCGCGCCCGACGACGTCCAGTACGTATTGCCGCAGACGATCGCCCATCGCCTCGTCCCGGTCGCGGGCGCGGGCCGGGGCCGCAGCGAGCAGGTGCGCGCCATGATCGAGGCCGTGCCGCTGCCGTGAACGGTGCTTTGCTGGTCGCGCCGTGGAACGTTCGCGCCCGCGTGCGCGGCTGGCTGACGTCGCGCCTGGCGCGCACCGACACCCAGCTCCTGACCCAGGGCAACGTCTACATCCTGCCGACGCGCGCCGGCTGGATGTTCGCGATGACCCTGGTCGTCCTCCTGCTCGCGTCGGTCAACTACCAGCTCAACCTCGGCTACGTGCTGACGTTCCTGCTCGCCGGCAGCGGCATCGTCTCGATGCACATCACGCACGGCACGCTGCGCGGCCTGACCCTGCACCTGCGACCGGTGGCGCCGGCCTTCGCCGGCAGCCCGGCGGTGCTCGACGTCGTCATGTCGAGCCCGTCGTCGGCGCGCTTCGGTGTCGGCTTGCGCCTGCTCGATGCGCCGCCGTCGACATTGGCCTGGACGAACGTTCCCGCGGGCGGGCAGTCGACGGCGCACGTCAGCTTCGTGCCGACGGCGCGCGGTCGCCAAGACGTGCCCACGCTCTCGGCCGAGACGCGCTTTCCGCTCGGTTTGTTCCGAGCGTGGACCGTCTGGCGGCCGCTCGCCCAGCTGCTGGTCTATCCGCAGGTCGAGGTCGATGCGCCGGCGCTTCCGGCGGCCCGCCCCGCGACGGGCGGCCCGACCCAGGCACGGCGCAGCGAAGGCGGCGAGGTCGAGGGTGTTCGTGCCTACCGGCGCGGCGATCCGCTGAAGCTGATCGCCTGGAGGAAGGCGGCCCAGGCGCTCGAGACCGGCGCTGACCTGGTCAGCCGCGACACCAGCACGTCGGCGCGCATGGAGCTCTGGCTCGACTGGACCGCGTGCGGGCCGATCGCCGCCGAAGAGCGCCTGTCGCGCCTGACGGCGTGGACCCTCGCCGCCGACCGCGCCGATGCCGACTACGGCCTCCTCCTCCCCGGGCTCGAAGTCGAGCCGGGCGACGGCGATGCACAACGGACACGCTGCCTGGAAGCGCTCGCGCTGTGGCATTGAGCTCCTTCCTCCATCGTCGCGTCGACATGAACGGTTCCGCGGCTGCCGCGGTCCGGCGCGCCGTGCCGAACTGGCCCGGCTGGCAACGTCTTCCGCGCGAGGCGCGCGACACGCTGTTCCTGCTCGGGGTGATCGCCTGGACGGTGCTGCCGCATGTCTCGCACCTGCCGGCGTGGGCGTTCGCGATGACGGCGATCGTCCTCGTCTGGCGCGGCCGCCTCGCGCTCGCCAACGCGGCGCTGCCAGGTCGCTGGGTGATCGTCGGCGTGCTCGTCGTCGCCATCGGCCTGACCTACTGGTCGTACCGGACGCTGCTCGGCAAGGAGCCCGGCGTCACCCTCGCGGTCGCGTTGATGGCGCTGAAGACGCTCGAGCTGCGCGCGCGTCGCGACGCGTTCGTGGTCTTCTTCCTCGGCTTCTTCATCATCCTGACCCACTTCCTCTACTCGCAGTCGCTACTGGTCGCGGTGGCGATGCTGGTCTCGGTCTGGGGCCTGCTCACCGCCGTCGTCCTCGCCCACATGCCGGTCGGGCAGCCGAGCCTGAAGCAGGCCGGCGGGCTCGCCGCACGCACTGCCCTGCTCGGTGCGCCGGTAATGGCGCTCCTGTTCCTGCTCTTCCCGCGCGTCGGCCCACTCTGGGGCGTGCCGCAGGACGGCATCTCGAAGACCGGCCTCTCGAACACGATGAGGATGGGCTCGATGACCGAGGTCGCGCGCGACGACTCGATCGCGATGCGGCTGCGCTTCGACGGCCCCGCGCCGGCCCCGACCGAGATGTACTTCCGCGGCCCGGTGCTGACGCGCTTCGACGGCAACGAGTGGACGCCGCTCGGCCTGCCGTTCGCGCCCGCGAGCCTGCCGTCGCGGCCGCCGGCGCTCGAGACGCGCGGCACGCCCATCGGCTACGAAGTGACGCTCGAGCCGCTGCGCCTCGCGTCGGTGCCGCTGCTCGAGGCGACGACCGAGGTCGCCGCCGTCGAAGGCTATCGCCTGGTCGCGCGCGACGACCTGCAGTGGCTCGCCGAGAAGCCGGTGCTCGAGCGCCTTCGCTTCAAGGCGACCGCCAACACGCGCTTCGTCCTCGACGCGCCGCGCCGCTTCGGCGAGATCCAGGAGAGCCTCGAGCTCCCGGTCGGTTTCAATCCGCGCACGATCGCCTGGGCGCGCGCGTTTCGCGCCGAGCCCGCACGCCGCGGCGCGACCCCGACCCAACTCGCGCAAGGCGTCCTGCAGTACATCCGCACGAGCGGCTTCAGCTACACACTCGCTCCCGGCGACTACGGCCGCGACGGCATCGACGAGTTCTGGCTCGACCGCAAGGAAGGCTTCTGCGAGCACTTCGCCTCCGCCTTCGTCGTCGTCATGCGCGCTGCCGGCGTGCCGGCGCGAATCGTCACCGGCTACCAGGGCACCGACCTGCCGGCGGTCGACGGCTACTACATCGTCCGCCAGAGCTCGGCGCACGCCTGGGCGGAGTTCTGGCAATCCGGCACCGGCTGGGTCCGTGCCGATCCGACCGGCGCGGTCGCACCCGACCGCATCGGCCGCAGCTACCGGCTCGCGCCCCAGCCGGGCTTCGTCGCCGGCACGCTCGACGCGATGAATCCGCAGCTGTTTGCGCAGCTGCGCAGCGCCTGGGAAACGGTCAACAACCGCTGGAACCAAGGGGTCCTCAACTACTCGCGCGGCCAGCAGCTCGACGTCCTCAAGCAGATGGGCTTCGTCGCCCCGACCTGGGAGGACCTCGCCCTCCTCCTCATCGGCGCCTTGAGCGGGCTGGCGCTCGCCGGCGCGATCTGGGCCTGGCTCGATCGCCATCGCGTCGACCCGTGGGTGCGACAGCTCGAGCGCATGAAGCGGGCGCTGCTTCCGCTGGGCGTGGCTGCGGCGCCGCACGATCCGCCGCGCGCCCTGGCCGCGCGCGTCCGAGAGCGTCTCGGCGCCACCGGCGAGCCACTCGCCGCGTTGCTCGATGCGTTCGAGGCGCGCCGCTACAGCCGCGCCGCCGCGCGTCTCCCCGACCCGGGCATGACGCGCGACTTCGCACAGCAGGCGCGCCGCTTGCGCCCGCGCTCGACTTGATAATTCGCATCGGCGCGATGGGCGCTGCGACCGCTGCGAACTGCACTTGACGAAATGACCCACCGTCGCCGGATCGTGATCGGCAGCGCCGCCTGGCTGATCGCGGCCAGCGCCCGCGCGGCGACCAAGCACGCGAAGGGCACCAAGGGTGCCGGCGCGAAGAAGGTCGCGCTCGTCGACGACGCCGCACCCGACGTCGTCACCTACGGCTTGCGCGAGGACGTCGTCCGCTTTGCGGAAGGCGTTGCCGAGCGACGCGAGCTCGATGTCGAGTGGGTGAAGCAGGCGCTCGCGCAAGCGCGCTTCATCCCGGTCGTGACGCGCTACATCATGCCGCCGACGACGGGGGCAGCGAAGAACTGGAACGCCTACCGTGCCCGCTTCGTCGAGCCGATCCGGATTCGTGCCGGCGTCGCCTTCTGGCGCGCCAACCAGCGCTGGCTCGGCCAGGCCGAGGACTTGTACGGCGTGCCGCCCGAGATCGTCGTCGGGATCGTCGGCGTCGAGACGATCTTCGGCCGGCAGATGGGCGACTTCCGCCTCATCGACGCGCTGGCGACACTGGCATTCGACTTTCCGAGCGGCCGAAAGGACCGCAGCGCCTTCTTCAAGGATGAGCTCGAGGCCTGGTTCGTCCTCTGCAAGAGTGAAGGCGTCGATCCGCTCGCCTGGCGCGGCAGCTACGCCGGCGCGCTCGGCATGCCGCAGTTCATGCCGTCGAGCTTCAACAAGTACGCGGTCGACTTCGACGGCGACGGCCACGTCGACTTGCACGCCAACCCCGCCGACGTGATTGGCAGCGTCGCCAACTACCTCGCCGAGTTCGGCTGGAAGCGCGGCCTGCAGGCGCGCTTCGACGTCAAGCCGCCGACCGAGACGAGCGAGCGTGCCGCCCTGCTCGCGCCCGACATCGTGCCGACCTTCAGCGCCGGCGAGATGGTGCAGCGCGGCGCCTGGCTGCCCGAGGCGGCGCTTGCGGTCGACAGCCTGCTCGCCCTCGTCGAGCTGCAGAACGGCGACGCGGCGCCGACCTACGTCGCCGGAACGACCAACTTCTACGCGCTGACGCGCTACAACTGGTCGAGCTACTACGCGATGGCGGTGCTCGAGCTCGGCGAGGCCGTGCGGCCGATGGTGCGCTGAGTCGTCAGGAAGTCTTCGATCCAGCCATCGACGCGGTCGTCGTCCGACCAGCCCTCGCGCACGTCGAGGCCGCGGTGCAGATCCCAGCTCGAATCGAACCAGCCCGGCCCGGCGGCGGCGCTGATGCGCTCGCGACCCTCATGAGGATGCGGCCGAGTGTCGACGGCGACGAGCGCGAGCTCCTGCGACTGCTGCGGCATGAAGGCCCCCCGTGGCGATGCGCGCAGTCTCGCGGCGCGATCGCCGCGTCACCATCCCGCCGGAGGCGGGGAAACGGCGCGGCGCAGCGCCCTCCGAGGTGCTCCCGCGCCGGGGGGTCCGGCGCCGCTACTTCGGCACGACGCTCACCGCGACCTTCATCGTCTGGCCGCGCCCGCCGAGGATGACGCCGCGCAGCGGCGCGACGTCGGCGAAGTCGGCTCCGGTCGCGAGCGTGATGTAGCGGCGGTCGGCGAGCGTGTCGTTGGTCGGGTCGAGCTCGACCCATCCGTGGTGGGGCGAATACGCGGCGGCCCAGGCGTGCGACACGTCGGCGCCGAGCAAGCGCGGCCGGCCGGGCGGCGGCTGCGTCAGCAGGTAGCCGGAGACGTAGCGCGCCGGCAGGCCCTGGCTGCGCAGGCAGGCGATCATGACGTGGGCAAAGTCCTGGCAGACGCCGCGTCGCTGCTCGAGCACCTCGTCGACCGTCGTCGTCACCGTCGTCGCATCGGCATCGAACTCGAACTCGCGGTGAATGCGGTGCATCAGATCGGTGACGGTGTCGAGCCAGTCGCGGCCGGGAGCGAAGCTCGGGCTCGCGTAGGCGAGTGCGGCGTCCGACCACGGCACGAGCGCGCTCGGCTCGGCCATGCGGACGGCACGCAAGCCGTCCTGGGCCGGCTCGTCGAGAAGCGATTCGCGCACCGCTTCCCAGGCCAGCGCCTGGCGCGCGCTCGCGTCGGGCCGGTCCGAGATCTCGACCTCGCAAAGCATGCGAACGCGCAGCTCCGAATGCGGGCCGTGCACGCCGAAGTGGGTGACGCTGTTGTCGAACGAATCGCGCGTCTCGTGGCGCTCGTCGGGCGCCGGCTCGATCGCGAGCTCGTGCCAGACGACGCGTTGCCAGGGCAGTCGACACGGCGTCAGATGCGCGAGCTGCCACGACTGCGAGACCGGAACGCGATACGAATAGCGGGTGTCATGCTCGACGCTGTAGACATCGAAGCTCGGCACGGCTGCGAGCGCTGGAGAAACCGGACCAGTCACGTCGCTTCCTGCCATGACGCCATCTGCAGCATGCTGCGCGGGACCGCATGCGAGAAGAATTTCAGGGATGTCGCGTCGGAGATCGCATACGCGGCGCGCTGCAGCTCGCCGACGACCTCGGCCAGATGCTCGCTCTCGGGACGAAGATCCTCGGGAGCGAGCGCGCGCAGCGCCGCGTGCGCCGGCGCCAGGATCGCCGACGCGAACTCGCCGTGCGTCGCCTCGAGCCTGGCGATGAAATCGGCCAGCCCCTTGGCCTGGAAGGCGAGCGAGCGAGGATTGGCCTCATCGCGCATGACCATGTCGAGCACCGGCAGCCACTCGGGCGCGGCGAGATAGCGCGAGCGGTAGGTGACGCTCGAGTCGGCGAGCTCGAGCAGCCAATCGAGCTCGTGCGTGCGGCCCTCGTCGATTGCCACCTTCAGGGTGCCGCACATCGTCGCGAGCCGCTCAACGCGCCGGCCCATCGAGACGAATCGCCAGCCGATGCCGCGCGTCATGCCATCGAGGACGAAGCCCGAGAGCGTCATCATCGACGTGATCGCGCGGTCGAGCCAGACCAGCGTCATCGGCAGCGCCGGCTCGCGCTGCAGCGCCGGGTCGCCAATCAGGCGATTGAGGGTGCGCCAGTGGTCGACCGACATCCGGTCGCGCAAGGTGAAGGCCACGCGGGACAGGCTTGCCAGCCGCTGCGCGAGCGCGCCCTCCGGATGCGTCGCGGCGCGGCGCAATGCGCGCGCCGCGCTTCGGCTTTTCTCGACGATGCCGAGCCGCTCGGCGAGAGCCCAGGACGGCGGCGTGCCGACGCGCGTCCCGGCATCGTCGAGAACCTGTCCGATCGCGACGCGCAGCAGGCGCGCGGTCGCGTCGCAGCGCTCGCCGTAGCGGCCGTACCAGAACAGGTTCTCGGCGGCGCGCGAGGCCAGCGTCGCGTCGGCGCCGACCAGGTCGCCGACGGTCACCGTGTTCGAAAGCAGCGAGAACTCGGCGTTGACCGGGCCGTCGGCAAGCACCCAGGTGTCCTTCGAGCGGCCACCGCGCTGCATCGCGATCACCGGCGAGTCCTCGTCGCCGGCGACACGCGTCAGGCCGCCAGGCATGACGCGCCAGCCGCTCGGCGTCGCGACCGCGAAGACGCGCAGGCCGACGGTGCGCGCCGCCAGGGCGCCGATCGTCGTTCCCTCGAGCACCGGGGCCTGCGAGACGTGCACCCACTCCTGGGCGACGTAGTGCTGCGGCCGCTGCAGGACGCGCCGACGCAAGGCCTCGCGGTCGTCGGCCGAGAGGCTGCCGACAACGATCGAGGGCTCGCTCGGCGAGCGCTCGATCGGCTTGATGATCAGACGATCCGGGCGCTGCCACGCGTCCTCGAACGCAGCTGGCTCGCCCAGCCACCAGGTCGCGATCGACGGCAGCTGCAGCGGCTCGCCCAGCAGCTCGCGGCTCAAGCGTGGCAGGTAGCCGAGCAGCGCACCCGACTCGAGCACGCCCGAGCCGAGGGCGTTGGCGAGCAGCACGTTGCCGCGCCGCGCGCAATCGGTCAGGCCGGCGATGCCCAGGGCGGAATCGGAGCGCAGCTCGAGCGGATCGCAGTAGTCGTCGTCCTGGCGGCGCACGATCGCGTGGACGCGCTGCAGGCCGTCGATCGTCTTCAGCCAGACGCGGTCGTCGCGCACCGTCAGGTCGTTGCCCTCGACCAGCGGAAAGCCGAGGTAGCGAGCAAGCAGCGCATGCTCGAAGTACGTTTCGTTGTAGGGCCCGGGCGTAAGCAGGACGATTCGCGTCGCGCCGTCGCCGCGCGGCGCCCAGTGCTGCAATGACGAGCGCAAGGCATCGAAGAAGGTGGCGAGATGCTGCACCGGCAGCTCGCGGAACATCTGCGGGAAGACGCGCGAGACGACAAGTCGGTTCTCGAGCGCGTAGCCCGAGCCCGAGGGCGCCTGGGTGCGATCGTTGACGACCCACCAGCGACCATCGGGCGAGCGGGCGAGGTCGGCGGCGTACTGCAGGAGATGGCGGCCGCCAGCCGGGCGCCAGCCCACGGCCGGCCCGAGAAAGCCGCGGTGGCCGAAGATCACCGACGGCGGGATCGAGCCGCCCTTCATCAGCGTCTGCGGGCCGTACAGGTCGCCGAGGACGCGATTGAGCAGGTCGGCGCGTTGCTCGATGCCGGCGGCGATCGTGGCCCATTCGTCGGCGGGCAGCACGAGCGGGATCGGGTCGACCTCCCATGGCCGGTGCACGCCTTGCGCGTCGGCGTAGACGTTGTAGGTGATGCCGTGCTCGCGGATCTGCCGCTCGGTGAGCGAGAGCGTGTCGCTCACCTCGCGCTCGCTGCGCTCGGCGAGCGCGCGAAGGAACGCATCCCAGTGCGGGCGCGGTCGTCCCGGCGCGGCGAGGAGCTCGTCGAAGCGCCCCTCGGGCGCCGCGTAGCCGGCGAGGAGTTGATCCAGCATCGGTCCTGAAAAAGACGAACGCTACAACGCCGACGGCGGCCGGCGCAGATCGAGGGTGTGCGGAAAGTCGGGGTTGACCGCTTCGGCGGGAAGGATCAGGGTTCCCGGGCTGTGCCCGGTGCGGAAGAACCGCGCCAGCCGGCGCGCCTCGGCCTCGTAGGCGTTGATCGGGAAGGTCGTGTAGTTGATGCCGCCGGGATGGGCGACGTGGTACTGACAGCCGCCGAGCGAGCGGTTCATCCAGGTGTCGACGAGATCGAAGACGAGTGGCACGTGCGCCGCGATCGTCGGGTGCAGCGACGACGGCGCGGTCCAGGCGCGGTAGCGAACGGCGGCGACGTACTCGCCCGGCGTGCCGGTCGGCTGCAGCGGCAGGCGCCGGCCGTTGCAGGCGAGCACGTGGCGATCGCCGATGAGGCCCTTGACGTGCACCTCGATCCGCTCGACGGTCGAATCGACGTAGCGCGCCGTGCCGCCGGCGCCGCTCTCCTCGCCGAGCACGTGCCACGGCTCGAGCGCCATGCGCAGCTCGACGGCGACGCCCGAGGCGGTGAAGTCACCGAGGAGCGGAAAGCGGAAATCGCGGTGCGCCGCGAACCAGGCGAGCTCGAACGGATAGCCGGCGTCGTTGAGCTCGCCGACGACGTCGTCGAGGTCCTTCCAGATGAAGTGCGGCAGCATGAAGCGGTCGTGCAATTCGGTTCCCCAGCGCGCAAGCCGCGTCGGCTTGTACGGCGTCGCCCAGAAGCGCGCGACCAGGGCGCGCATCAGCAGCTGCTGGACCAGGCTCATGCGCGCATGCGGCGGCATCTCGAAAGCGCGCATCTCGAGCAGGCCCAGGCGGCCGGTTGGACCGTCGGGCGAATAGAGCTTGTCGATGCAGAACTCGGCGCGGTGGGTGTTGCCGGTGACGTCGATGAGAAGATTTCGGAGCAGGCGGTCGATCAGCCACGGCGGCGTCTTCCCGGCGCCGACCTCGGCGACGCGGGCGAGCTCGGCGAACGCAACCTCGATCTCGTAGACCGAGTCGTTGCGCGCCTCGTCGATGCGCGGCGCCTGGCTCGTCGGGCCGACGAACATGCCCGAGAACAGGTAGCTCAGCGCCGGGTGGTTGTGCCAGTAGCTGATCATGCTGGCGAGCAGATCGGGTCGGCGCAGGAACGGCGAATCGCCCGGCGTCGCGCCGCCGAGGACGAAGTGGTTGCCGCCGCCGGTGCCGGTGTGGCGGCCGTCAAGCATGAACTTCTCGGTCGTCAGGCGGGTTTCGCGCGCGGCGCCGTAGAGATGCGTCGTCTGCTCGACCAGCTCGCTCCAGGCCGTCGCCGGATTGACATTGACCTCGATCACGCCCGGGTCCGGCGTGACGCGCAGCAGCTCGAGGCGGGGATCGCGCGGCGGCTCGTAGCCTTCGAGCGTCACCGGCAGGCGCATCGCCTTGGCGGTCGCCTCGACGGCGGCGACGAGCGCGAGGTAGTCCTCGAGCGCCGACGTCGGCGGCATGAAGATGTAGAGCCGGCCGTGGCGCGCCTCGGCGCTGATCGCGGTGCGAACGACGAAGCCGGCCGATTCGCCGACCTCCGGCGCGTCGCGCGCCGGCGCCGCCTCGGCGCCGTTGCCGCCGACGTCGTGCGTTCCGCTTGGCGTCTCGTGCTCGGCCGACTTCGGCGCGGCCGACTCGCCCGACGCGTGCCACGCGGCCGAGTTGCGCCCTTCCGTCTTGCTGCCATTTCCCGGAAGCGGCGGCAGCTCGACGTTGGCGTCGGGCGGATAGACCCAGGGGAAGTCGCCGGCACGCGCCCACGGCAGCGAATCGAGCGGCAGGCGAAAGCCGAGCGGCGAGTCGCCCGCGACCAGGAAGCAGTGGTCGTTGCGCAGGTACCAGGGTGACGAACGCCAGCGCTTGGGATGTCTCTCGTCGACGGCGACCGGCAGCGCATAGCCGACCGGCTCGCCGAGTCCCCGCTCGAATACCTGGCGCAGGCGGTTGCGCTCGGCCTTGTCGGTCAGGCGCGAATCGGTCGGCTCGACGTTGATCGGCAGCTTGCCTTCGCGCCAAAGGTAGTAGCCGAGGTCTTCGTAGCCGGCGAAGACGTTGCGGCGATCGACGCCGAGGCACAGCGCGAGGCGATGCAGGAACTCGCGCGCTTGGTCGGCCTTCGCGCCGTGGTCATCGCGCTCGCTTGCCAGCAGCGCCGGGTCGTGCCAGATCGGCACGCCGTCCCGGCGCCAGAAGAGATTGAGCGACCAGCGCGGCAGTTGCTCGCCCGGATACCACTTGCCTTGGCCGTAGTGGACGAGGCCGCCGCTGCCGTAGTGCGCGCGCAGGCGTTCCATCAGCTCGCCACTCAGGGCGCGCTTGGTCGGGCCCATCGCCTCGGTGTTCCATTCGCCGCCTTCGCGGTCGTCGACCGAGACGAAGGTCGGCTCGCCGCCTTGCGTCAGGCGAACGTCGAGCCGGCGCAGATCGGCGTCGACCGCCTTGCCCAGCTCGTCGATCGCACCCCATTGCAGCTCGCTGTACGGCAAGGTGACGCGCGGCGCCTCCCAGACGCGCCGCACCGACATGTGGTGCTCGAAGGTCGTCTCGCACGGATCGAGCGTGCCGCTGATCGGCGCCGCCGACGACGGCTCGGGCGAGCACGCGAGCGGGATGTGGCCTTCGCCGGCGTAGAGGCCGGACGTCGGGTCGAGGCCGATCCAGCCGGCGCCGGGGAGAAAGACTTCACACCAGGCGTGCAGGTCGGTGAAGTCGACCTCGGTGCCGCTCGGGCCGTCGAGCGACTTGACGTCGCTCTTCAGCTGGATCAGATAGCCCGAGACGAAGCGCGCCGCCAGGCCGAGATGTCGCAGGAGCTGCACCATCAGCCACGCGCTGTCGCGGCACGAGCCGCTCGCGTTCTGCAGCGTCACCTCGGGCGTCTGCACGCCGTGCTCCATGCGGATCAGGTAGGCGATGTCCTTCTGCAGCCCCTGGTTGAGCTCCATCAGGAAGGTGCTCGTCGACTTCTCGCTGCGGTCGACGCGATCGAGGTAGGTCTGGAACAGCGGCGTGGCCGGCGCCTTGCGCAGATAGGGGGCGAGCTCGACCAGCAGCTCGGGCTCGTAGGTGAAGGGAAACTTCTCCGCGCTCGGCTCGAGGAAAAAGTCGAACGGGTTGAAGACCGCCATCTCGGCGACGAGGTCGACCTCGACGCGGAAGAACGTCGTCTGCTTCGGGAAGACGAGCCGGGCGAGGTAGTTCGCCTGCGGGTCCTGCTGCCAGTTGATGAAGTGCTCGGTCGGCTCGACCTTCATCGAGTAGCTCAGGATGCGGGTTCGCGAGTGCGGCGCCGGCCGCAGCCGGACGACCTGCGGGCCGAGGTGGATCGGCCGGTCGTAGCGGTAGTGCGTGATGTGGTTGAGCGCGACGTGGATCGACATTCAGGCTTTCGGAGGCAACGCCGATTGTCGGCCGCAAGCGATCAGGGCGCGACCGGGACGAGGAA
>Ga0207650_10000828_pt1 | contig 23724 bp, 19 predicted proteins | sample KBSS63metaG_FD_184325 | JGI IMG/M metagenome (GOLD analysis project Ga0207650, IMG submission 184325) | Switchgrass rhizosphere microbial communities from Kellogg Biological Station, Michigan, USA - KBS S6-3 metaG (SPAdes) (version 2) | ecosystem: Host-associated > Plants > Roots > Rhizosphere...
GTCGCGGAGCGCGATTACGTTTTCCCATTGCCATGCAACGGAATGTACTATGCCTGCTCTCTTCTGGCAAAATAATCGAGGCTACTTCCCACTATCGACTAACCAACCAGACAGACTTTCACCACGGCCTGCTAGTGGGCGAACGAAAATTAAGAAGAACTTCTTTTCAATAACATGACAGTCGCGCTAGAACTCACCACCTCAGGCAGGTGAGAAATCTGCTCACAAAGGATAGTGTATTGGAGTTGTTAATAGGATTTTTATTGGAGGCAACTAATGGCGGCATCAAGAATCCTGAGCTTCCGGTTTATTGGATCACTCGCCGTCTGATCGGCAGAAAATAAATCAGCAGACGCGCTGGCTCGGCGGGCCGAAAGGTCAAAGGCTTGGTGTGAGTTCTTATACCGAATTAAATATGTAAGCAATCATACAGTGCAAAGAACGATTGTCAGAGATTTGTTTCAAGTTGACATGACCTGCTTTAGGCGTACGGATAATCGAGTCGAGTTGGGGAGCAAACACCCGGCGGCCGGAGCATAGCGTGCCTATGGAACTCGACTCGCTAGGTTGTTCTCTCGCAGATGATTCGAACGCGCGGACGCTCAGGGCTTAGCCCAACCGCGGTCAACATTTTTTCGCATACGAATATCTAATTCTCTAGTATCCTTTTCACCCGCTCGACGACCTCGGGCGGTTCGCTCATAACTTCCTTGGCTAGGTTCTGCATTTCCTCCCAAGACACAGGCTCAAGATCATAGCGACGCTTTTTAACTGCGTCGATAAATTCGGGGTCTTTTAGCATTTTGGCGTAGCCCTCGCGGATCGTTCGCGCGATTTCCGTAGCCATAGCCGGGGGCGCCACCATCGGACGGCCGAAGCCGCCGGATGATAGTACCACCGATGCCATTCTGCGAAGCGCGTCCGGTGTTTTTTGTTTTTCCATCAATTCGTAAAGCGTCGGAACATCCCCTAGTCGTGCATCGCGCTTGCGACCCGTCTGGATTAAGCTCTTGACAAAGCCATTTTTGAACCAGGTACGGGTTGGTTCGCGACCGACGAAGCTCCCGATATCGTACGCCCGGCAATGGAGCTCGCCACGTTCCACAGCAATATCGATTTCACCGCCACTTTGATACCCGGTCACCGTTTTGAACTTGAGCCCCAGCGTCTCCTCCAGAATCTTTGGAACGAAATACCCTGTCGCACCGGTTCCGGCACCGCCGCAGCGCGGCGGTTCGGCGGCGTGTCGAACATCTTCAAACGTTTTATAGGGACTGTCCGCGCGCATATAGAGTTGCGCTTCGAGCCGCTCCGGCGAGCCGATGAAGGTAAACTTCGGAAAATCGAATTTGACCGTCGGATGACCGAGCACTTGATCCAAAAAGACGCCGCCCTGCAGCGCACCAAGCGTGAGCCCATCCGGTTTGGCTCCATTATAAATATAATTCGCCGCCACCAGCGAGCTCGCTCCTGGCATGTTTTGCGCAACAATCACCGGCTCTCCGGGCAGATGCTTACCGAGATATTGCCCGACCAAACGCGCATAGAGATCAACGCCACCACCGGTGCTGGTACCGATGACCAGGCGAATTGTTTTGCCTTTGAAGTCTGGCTCGGTTTGAGCCTGCGCAACGGTTACGCTTAACAGCGAGACGAAAATCAGGACCAACCTTTTCCATGCTTCTGCTTTCATCCGTCCAGCCTCCAACAAGCTCTAAATGTGCACTTTGGCATCCAGAACGATGGGCGCGGAGAACCCTTCGCCCAAAACGATAGGATTGATATCCACAGCTTTGATCTTGCCGTGGAAATCCAACGCCAATTCGGATAAGCCGATTATAGCTTCGCGCAGTAACTCAAGATTTGCCGCGACCCGGCTTAAGACAGGATAGGCTTTGAGCGAGCGCAGCAACTCCAGAGCATCCGTACGCGTAAGCGGCGCTAAGCGCAATCCGTAGTCTTTCAATACTTCGGCAAAGACGCCGCCCAAACCGCAGAGTAACACCGGACCGAAAGTGGCATCGTACTTAATCCCCAGAATGACCTCCAAATCATGACCGATGTACTTGGAAACACTAAAAGCAAAAGGCGTAGCGCTGAGGGCCTTTCCGTTCGTGTCGATCCGTTCATATTCAATGTCCAGTTCACTCTCGTTGCCGATGCAGCGGCTTACCAATCCGGCATCGTTCCTGTGCACAACATCCGGCACTAACGCCTTCAGGATCACTGGATAGCCCACCTGCGCAGCTATACGTTTTGTATCCAAAAGGTTCGTCGCGCTCTGTGTTGCGGCACACTGAAAGCCATATGCTTTGAGCAACTCTTCTGTGGACTTCGGCGACAGGATACCGCCAATGCGCTCGCGATCCAGCACCTTTGCCGCGTCCGGGTGCAGCGTCCTAGCTTTGAAGCACTGTTGTTTAGCTGATTGGCGACGATCCAGAAATCTTCCGTAATCGATATAGCCACGCAGCATCTTGAAACAGGCATCCGTTGCCGCATCGAATACCGGGATATGCTTCTCCTGAAATATATCGCGCATGTCAGTCTCGGACAGATTAATGATCGCAGCTGCAGTCTTGCCATATTTCTCGGCACCGGCAGCAAACTCGCGGCCGTATTCATGGCGCACCGCGAGTGGTCCCATGTACATCAACATGCAATCGTTCGCATGATCTTGGGCAAACGCCTGGCAAACGGCATGTAAAAACCCCGGGGCTCGGGAAGTCCCTGCGGTATCGAAAGGATTAGTCAGAATGGCCGAGCGGCGTTGCGGTATTTTCGCTTTGGCGTCCTCTGAGACATCGGCAAGCTCAATGCCGTACTCGGTCGCCTTGTCAGCCATCAAACTAGCGCCGGCGCCGCTCGATGTCATAACGAGAAGGCGTCCACCAGCCGGGACTGGTTGGTGCGCCGCGAGCTGCGCAGTGCCGAGAAAGGTTTCCACGGTATCCGTGGCAATGATGCCGTACTGACGAAACGCCGCCTCGTAAATCTCGCCGGCGCCGGCCATGCGAGCGGTGTGCGCCATAGTGGTGAGTGCCCCGCGTTCGGACTTGCCAACTTTGAGCACAACGATCTTTTTACCGATCTCATGGGCCTGCTCGGCGAGTTTGAGAAAGCGCCGGCCGTCTTTGAGCCCTTCCATCAACACCGCCACCACTCGCGTGTTCTCGTCTTCGAGGAAGTACTCGGCGAAGTCGCACAGGTCAACATCCATTTCGTTGCCGTTGCTTACCATGTAGCTGAACCCCTGGTTAGCTTGCACGGCCCGATGACCAATGACCCCTAACAGCGCACCGCTATGTGACACAATTGCCACTGGTCCCGGTTTGATCGGCAGCGCGAAGGCATGGTCGTAGCCGCAGGGAATATTCTTGTACACATTAAATGTGCCGTGACAGTTGGGGCCGACGACACGAATACGATAACGCTGGGCGATTTCAGTGACCTGCGCCTGCCGCTCTTGGCCCTCCGGCCCCGCTTCGCCGAAACCGGCCGAACCGATGATTGCCGTCTTTACACGTTTCCGGCCACACTCCTCCAGAATCTGCGCCGTCAACTTGGCATCGATCATCAAGATTGCAACATCCGGCGCTTCCGGTAAGTCGGTGACCGTCGGATAACAAGCGAGTCCGCTGATCTCCTTTGCGCGTGGATTGATCGGATATATCCGCCCGGTAAATTTTGAATTGACGAGATTGCGGAGTGGCAAACCGGACGCTTTGCCGAGATCGGCCGATGCGCCAATCACAGCGACAGACTGTGGGTTAAAAAACAAACCGATTCGTAGATCGGACACTAATTCCTCCCATGAAATTTCGAGACCGCACAAGCTTGGCAACCAGAAATAGGCACTAGGAAGTAGTTCGGAACCGTATTGCCAAGCTTCGGCTCCTTCGTGATATTCGTGGTCGAAAAAAATTATGTTGGCAGCCAGCGACCAATAGCCTGCTGGCTTCCAGATACAGCCTGATTGCTATTGATGGCCTGCCGCTGTGGGCTTTTGATTGGTTCTTTCCATGGCGAGGGCGCGCCTTTGTAAGCCTCTGAGCCTTTAATAAAATGGCGCGCATGATCCAGTGTTTCGACGAACGGCATATCCATCGGATAGAGCTTCTTATCAGTCGGTCGCGGCCCCCCTTTAGAAACGTGGCCCCAGAGCGGATGCCCGACTAATTCTTCGGCATACCACACCGCCTCTACCAATTTCTCAAGATCAACCCCCGTATGAATCCCCATGCCTTCCATCATATGGATCAAATCTTCCGTTGGCGCCAAACCGGCCGAGCGTCCATTGCCACAGAACGGGCAACCGCCCATCCCGCCGATTGCCGGCTGCAAACGCAGCGTGTCGCTCTCGTCCAAAGTGCGCATAGCGACGTAGGACGACGTCAGTGCCATACCGCGAGTGTTGTGCAGATGTAGGTTAAATTTTTTGATTTTCGGCCAGCGGTTTTTAATTGCTTGCAATTGTCGCTCGACTTGGTCAGGCATGTTCCAACCCATCGGATCGGAGATGCCGATCTTGGTGACAGGAATTTTGGCTTCGTCCCAAAGTTGATGCTGCTTATCGAGCATCTTCATGCGATCTTCTTGCGAGACTTCGCCTGTCCAGTTGGAGCCCCAAGCGGCGCTGACGCTGATCCCAGCTTCTTTCGCGCCTTTGGCCTTGGCTTCTTCAACGACCTTAGGCCAACGTGCCATTTGCTGCGCAATCGTGCGATTGATATTGCGCTGGGCAAAGACATCGCACATATAAACCGCGGTCTGCGCCTGGTATTTGAGATCGTTAAGCGGCGGAATATATTGTCGTAGCCGTTCGCGCCCGATGTCATTGAGCGCCGTCGCGGTATAGCTCACACCAGGTTTAGGATGAAAGCGTTTGACTAGCTCGTCGATGCATGCCATTTGCGGTACCCAACGCGGGCTGACGAACGAACCGACTGCAATTTCCTTGAGCCCGGTCTCCGACAACATATCGAGGAGCCGAATCTTGCCCTCGACGGGAATATCGGCGCGCTCGATCTGCAAACCGTCTCGCATACCTTCTTCGGTCAGCAGCACGCTAGGATAATTACTCATCGCGTTCTCCTTGAGGCTCCAGGCTTTTATGCGCGAAAAAAAGAAGTGCTCGAGGATCTTATGTCGTCCGCGCTTGTATGTGTTTGTAAGCGGCGGCTTTTAATACTCAATTGAATTCTTCATGTCCAAGGGTCAAGTGAATTGCGCCGGAAGTAACTGATGTCTCTGACGTCTAAGTTCATGCGCTCACGAAAGTTAGTCGCCCTTATACGATGCGGAGCGCTTCTCGACGAACGCCTTAGCACCCTCTCTGGCATCCTGACTTTCATAAGGGCTTGGCCCCGGTGCCATTTTCAAAGCGAATAGGAGCGGGGAACCAATCGACTTAACCGACAATTCCTTGATCCGGCGCAGCGAGATCGGTGCGTTCTCGGCGATTTTTTCAGCTAGCACCAGCGCTGTGGGCAACAAATCGGGCAGTGGAACGACTCGATTGACCAGGCCGTAACGTAGCGCGTCCTGGGCGGAGATCTGCTCGCCGGTGAAAAGCATTTCCATGGCGATGCCGCGTGGAATTAAATGTTGCAACATGACTGTTGCGAAGTTGGCGCCACGACCGCGTTTGGCTTCTGGCAAGCCAAACCGGGCATTCTCTGATGCGATGCGAATATCGCAGGCAAGCGTTAACTCACAGCCGCCAGCCAGAGCATAACCGTTTACCGCGGCGATGATTGGCTTATACGTTTCGATGGCTATTTGGCTAGAATGGGGTGGCTCGTCGAGCGCCCCATAGTCGGGCCCAACCCGATAGGATTCCTTCTGAAAAATCTCATTATGCTCCTTGAGATCGGCGCCCGCTGAAAAGGCTTTGTCGCCGGCACCGGTAATCACCGCTACCTTTATCGATGGTTCATGGCGAATTTTGAGAAATGCATCGACTAGTCCCACGCGCACGTCATGGCCGAGTGCATTCATACGCTCTGGCCGATTGATGGTAACGGTAGCCACATGCCCCTTTTGCTCAAATAGGACGAACTCAGACATGGAATTTCCTCGGCGAAAAAAAGTTTTGCTATGGCGACAACTAACATCCGCCCTGAGAAACTTCAAGGAATCGAGATTCGACCAAGACCATTGGTCAAAGCAGGTGTGCACCATATGGACTCCGCAGTCGTTACTTCCGTCCGTTCGGCTATTCCGTGCGTACTGAAACTTCGTAGAAACAATCGTACATACTGTTGAAGTTAACACCTAACTATGGCCAACCAGTAGATCGAAAGGGGAATCCGGCACGAGGATTTTCAGTTCTCTTACCGGGGCGGGACTATGTGACACTATCGGTCGCTATGTGTATCTATTCCAGCGTTTAACGGCGGTTTCAGAGGTTGATTTTACCGATTCGAGCACATAGTGTCATATGGTTCGGGCAAAGTTATGGGCAAAGTGGATGTTTAACGACCAACGCAAAGCACCGCCCAAAACCAGATTGCCTACAGAATTATCGGTCTCTTTTGCGAGCGCCCCGCACATCGTTACGATCCCGGTTGGCGCATCATATGAGAGCGTCCGGTGAGAATGTTTGCGCCGGGGCGGTGGGTTTTTCTAAAGACGTTTAGCGTCGTTCCCAAATCGGATGGAGACTTACCGGACTCAAAATAAGTGTAAGGCCACAAAAAGGACGAAAGTCGAGAAACGCCGTCGTGCTATGAGAAAGAAATCGTCTACGATCGTCAATACTTCGATACTGTTATTTGAAATATCTGCCGTTCGCTCAACAACCAAGTCTTTTCAGCCAAACGGCTGATCTCCTTTTACCGATGTGCGATGAAGCAAGCGAATGTCGTCCATCATATATCCGCCGCACGCCTGGTGATTGACGCTGCGATTGTCCCACATCACGAAATCGCCCAGACTCCATTTGTGACGATACACGTTCCCTGGCGCGATCTGGTAAGCGAATAACGTATCGAGCAGCGGCTGCGCCTCGGCATCGTCCATGCCTTCAATGCCGACGGTAAAACGCGGCGAACAATAAAGCCCCTTACGGCCCGATACCGGATGGATCCGTACAAGCGGATGCAGCACATTCGGAGCGGCCGTTCTTTTGTAATATTCCTCGGCACCTTCTCGGGTCACCGCGACGCGTGGATTGCCCACCTTGCTGTGCTGGTGGATGCCCATGCGCCCCTCGATGCGCCTTTTAATTTCATCGGGCAGGCTTTCATAGGCACCATGCATATCAGCGAATTCCGTATCCCCGCCCTGTTTCGGTAGCTTGTGGGCAAAGAGGAAAGTCGCGAGTGAAGGCTCTCGCCGGGACGACTGGTCCGAATGCCAGAAATCGCCGGCCGCGACGACGCCGATGAATTTGCCGTCGACCTTCTCATTGGAGAGGATGGCGATTTCCGGAAAGCCCGGCACCCGCTGATCCTCCTCGAACAACATTTCGAAGGGGCCAAACCTACGGCTGAAGGCGACTTGATGTTGCGGCTCGATATGTTGATCGCGAAAAACCAGGACCTGCTTCTTCACGAAGAGATCGACAATCTCATTGAAGAGTTGCTGGTCGAGCTCTTTTGACAAGTCTACATCTGTAATAGATAGGCCGAAATTTTTGGATAAAGGTTGCGTGTTCAACGGCATCGATTGATCCTCCTTGCCTTAGGCTAAGTAAGGCACTACGTCTTCAAGTCGCAATTCAAAATCTTTTAGATATTCGGCCCACGGGTGAGCTTAGCCCCAAATTGTGTCAACGCTGCGGCTCTCAGATCCTGTAAAGCGGTTGTCCTTTTTGTATCCGCGTCAGATCTAAGTACTCCGGTCACTCCATTCGTAATCGTTTCGACACCTCCTGCGAGGCTTTCTTAACTGCTTTGGCAACCCGTTCAATCCTAGAGTTTGGCAATTCGAAACTTGGCACACTAATTCCTATGGTTGCAATAACATTACCCTCGGCATCGCGAATGGGTGCCGCCAATGATCTCACCCCTTTCGCGACCTCTTCGTCGTTAAAACCATAGCCTTGCTTCCGCACACGCCGCAGGTTTCGGATGAATTCTGTGATGTTAATGACTTTCTTATGTGTATAAACGCTCCCCTTTTGGCTCTGCAGAATATGCCTAACCAAGTCTTCCGGCATGTATGCCGCAAACACTTTGCTAAAAGCACCTATGGAAAGAGGAATACGTGCTCCAACCTGATGCGTGATTCTTAAGATTGAAGAACTCTCCTCTACTGCTACCACCACAACATGATAACCGTCGAGCACGCGGAGAACAGCGGTCGCGTGAAAGGTTTCCCGCAGATGACAAAGAAGAGAGCGAGCCGCTGCAACCAAACGATCGTGCGGCCTGTCGGCGAGATTGCCGATGCTGGGCCCCAGGCTGTACTTCCGCGATTCTTGTTGCGTGACGTAACCGCGCTGAGCAAGGCTCGTTATTACACGGAAGACGCGGCTTTTATCTGTGTGCAAAGTTTGGGCAATTTCGGTAATCCCCGCCTTGCCGCGCGCAGATAGAACTTCCAAAACGTCCAAGGCAAAAAGCACGGTTAGCGACCCCTTCTTTTTTTCCGCGTCTGATTTTGTTGCGGTATTCAACATATTTATTTCGATTATCACAACAAATTGGGATCAGTCAACGGGTATTCACTTGACAAATTCAGAAAAAGAGATGTAAGTCGTCAACTGAAGAAGTTCAAGCAACAACTGGAGAACCAGGGTCCCGCTCTACATGCGGGCACTGATTTTGGGAGGGATATGCCATGTCACAGGGATACGTAGATGCGGACGGTCATATCATGGAAAATTTCGAAGAGTTGTTTGAGTATTTTGACGAGCCGTGGAGAAGCTGTGATACGCTCATCCCGTCGCGAGTCCTTCCCTCCGGCGACGAGTTCCATACGACACGAATTCGGCGGAAAGGCATTTTCAACTGGGCCGTTGGACCAGAGGAATGGCTGGCATATCTCGATAAGACCGGACTCGAGTTCACCGTCCTTTATCCGACGGCGGCGCTGAATTACGGACACATCGTTAACCCGGAATGGGCTGGAGTCTTTGCTCGAGCGTGGAACAATTGGGTTTCCGAAAAATATCTCAAAAAAAGCCCGCGGTTTAAGGCGGTGGGGTTGATTCCGATGCAGGATGTTCCGAGCGCGGTTACGGAATTGAGACGGATCGTGAAAGAGCTCGGTATGGTCGGAGCCTACGTGCCATCGAACGGTTTGAAACGGCATTTAAGCTCAAAAGAGTTCTGGCCCGTGTACGAGGAAGCACAACGATCGGACTGCGCCCTTGGCGTTCACGGCGGTACTTACAACGATTTGGGGTTTAACACGTTCACGCTTTTTCCCGGCACGCGCGCTCTGGGCATGCCTTTTCCCCTCGCAATTGCAATGACCGGTATGATTCAGGATGGTGTGTGGGATGCATTTCCAAAACTAAGGGTCGGCTTCCTCGAGGGAGGAACGAGCTGGGTGCCGTTGGTCTTCGACAGGCTCAATCGCGAAAGAGAGTACGGGGAGCTTCGCTGTGATAAGCCGATTATTGAATACTTTAGATCTGGCAGGTTTTTTGTCGGTTGCGAAGGGAACGAGTCCGCCTTGCCCTTTGTCGTCAACCTGATCGGACCTCAGGCATGTATGTTTGCTTCCGATTTTCCGCACGAGATTGATATGGAGAATGCTCGGCATGAGATAGACGAAATCGAAGAGCACAAGGACATCAAAGACGCTCATAAGAAGATGATATTGGGAGAGAATGCAAAGAATTTCTACAAAATCTAACCTCGGGTCCTCGTTAGTTTCGGCTGAGCTTGATCTTCGTGCAGAATAAGAAAGGCGGTGCATATGAAGGCGACCGTTCTCTTTACACTGCGGGTTGCTGTTTCGCTGTTTTTGCTCGCCGGTATTCCGCGGCCCGCTTTTGCTCAGGAATTTTATCAAGGAAAGACAATCCGGATCATCGTCGGCTATGCTGCGGGGGGTGGTTTTGATCTCTACAGCAGAGCCATCAGCCGTTACATGGGCAAACGCGTTCCAGGCAACCCTACCATCATCGTTGACAACATGCCGGGCGCGGGCGGAGTCATTCTTGCGAACTACCTTTACTTGCAAGCCAAGCCCGATGGACTCACAATTGGTAATTTTATCGGCTCCATGGTTCACCAGCAGCTTTTTGGCACCAAAGGGATCGAATTTGATATCCGCAAATTTCTGTGGGTGGGAGTGCCGGTCCAGGACGTGACCGCGTGCGCTCTCACGAAAGCGAGCGGAATCACAAGTTTGGAGAAATGGTTTGTGTCGAAAGAACCCGTCAAACTTGGTGGTGAAGCACCCGGAACGAATGACTCCGACGCTCCGAGAGTTTTGAAAGCAGCTATAGGATTACCGATTCAACTCATCGACGGTTATAAGGGCACATCACAAATCCGCATGGCGGCTGAAGCCGGTGAGGTTGCAGGCGGATGCTGGACCTGGGAATCCATCAAAGTTACGTGGCGGAGGGCACTCGACTCGGGCTTGGTTAATGTTCTCCTGCAGGTCAATCGCGAAAGACATTCCGAACTCTCGCAGGTCCCGAATGCGGTGGAATATGCCAAGACCGATGAGAGCCGCCAACTACTTCAGCTAGCCGTTCACGATCCTAACAGCATTCTTCGCGCATATGCTCTGCCTCCCGGAACTCCGAAAGACAGAGTAGAGATCTTGCGCAAGGCATTTATGGACACGATGAAGGATCCTGACTTCCTCGCCGAAATGACAAAGACGAACTTCGCCATCAATCCTTTATCGGGCGAACAGGTCGAGAAAATCATCGCGGGGTTTTTCAAAATACAGCCCAGTCAAGTGGCGAGACTCAAAGAGGTTCTCGGCGTGCAGAACTAACAGCGTCGTGGATGCGCGAAGGATCTTGGGCAGCAACGTTAATGACGAATGTTTATTCCTCGTATCTGAAACGGCGATATTGATTTCGCACCTGAGCTATACGATCTTCACATCCCAGTCTAGCACCATCTCATCGGGCCGCATCTTCCCAATCAAAGGAGAAGGATTATGGCCACAAAATTGAAGTTCGGTTTATTGCTGCCCCATTTCGGGGAATACGCCTCGGTCGAACGCTGCATCGAAGGGTCGAAAAAAGCCGAGGAGTATGGTTTCGATTCGGTCTGGGTGCGCGATCACTTGGTGTTCGAGCCTCATGGAATGGAAGGCGAGGACAACAGCCACATCGAGGGACCGCTCATGCTCGCCGCGATCGCATCGGTTTGCAAAAAGTTGACTTTGGGCACCGGCACCGTGATCTCCCATCGCCATCCCATTCATCTTGCCCAAGCGATGGCCGGTCTCAGCAATATTTGCGGCGGCAAGGTCATCATGGGTATTGGCCTCGGCACTTTTAAACACGAGTTCGAAGCCGCCGGATTCAAGGGCAATACTCTTCAGGACCGAGTGGATCTGGCAAAAATCAATTCGGAACTTTGCCGCAGACTGTGGAAAGGCGAGAAGGTAACTTACAAGGACAGGTTTTTCGATTTTGCCGATGTTGAGCTGAAACCTCAGCCGTTGAAGCCCATCCCGATCTGGTACGGCGGCGGCACTCCGGCTTCGGCCCGGCGCGCGGCGGAATATTGCGACGGCTGGATGCCCGGTCGTATTCCCATGTTGACCTTCATCAAAATGGTCGGTTACTTGCGCGAGCAGTACAAGGCCCAAGGACGACCGATGGGCACGATCGGCGCCATTCCCGTTGTCAGCATAGACAAAGATCTCGATACCGCCCTTAGCAAAGTAAACACACCGGGATTGATCAAAGAAGGCAACAACCCCAATAAAAAAACCTGGGTCAATTCCGGCAATTTCAAATCTTATGAAGACATTCGCGGCTTGCTTTTAGCTGGAAAGCCGGAAGATGTCGCCAAGGACACGAAGGAATACGAGAAAAACGGACTTGAACACATCGTTTACGATTTGCGTTTTCGCTATGCCGATTGGTACCAGCAAATCGATTACCTGGGCAAAGAAGTGCTGCCGGCGGTGCGTGCATAAATAGTTTCTGGTCCCTAGTTTCGAGTCCTATTTTTGAAACTAGAAATCAGGAACCAAAAACTAGAAACTTTTCGGAGTTTAAGATGCGTACCGAAAAAGTAAATTCTACAGCGAAGGGATTAAGCTCGCCGGCACCTAATTGGTCGCAAAGGAGAACGAGCATGCTCGGAAAGCAGCTGCTTTTAATTTGTATAGCTCTCAATGTTTCCGTATTGGCTTTCGGACAAGATTCGAAGCTCATCGATGCGGCAAAAAAAGAAGGTGGAAAGGTCGTCATTTATGGCTCATTCGAGCCAGACACCTTGAATTTAATCACGACCGCTTTACAGCGTAGGACCGGATTACAAACTGAATACTGGAGGGCTCAGGATTCACAAGTAATGGATCGCGCCTTAGGAGAGTATCGCACGGGTAAACCGCTTTTTGACATCATTTTAGCTACTGATAATCCCATGCGGATCATGTCTAGGGAGGGAATACTCGCGCGCTATGACTCTCCTTCCGCGAAGGATTTTCCAAAGGATGCTTTGGATCCAGAACTCGGGCCAAGGTACCGAAATTTTATTACAGGCGTTATTTATAATAAGGAAGTATTAAAGGCAGATATCCCAAAAACGTTTGATGATCTTCTCAAGCCACAGTTTAGGGGCAAGTTGGTCATGGCAGATCCGACTCAGCACGCTGCAACCATTCAGTGGCTGTCTAGCTTAGACAAGCTTCTGGGAAAGGATGCTGATAAGTTTATAAGAGATTTGGGTGCATCTAAACCAGTTCTTGTGCAAAACTCGTTGATTGCCGCAGAACGGGTGTCGACCGGAGAGACGCCGATAGCAATCTCGCAAATTAAGTTTATATTCACTTTTGGGAAAAAGGGCGCTCCATTGGACTATGTGAGGTTTGGTAAATTTTTAGGCGACGGGGCTTATGCAGGTATCAGCGCTAAGGCACTTCATCCAAGTGCGGCCCGAGCGTTTTTGGATTTTTTCTTGGATGAGGAGAGCATGAACATCATGGCCAAAGAGGGTGAGTTTGTTAGCCGCAGAGGAATCTATCCACCGATCCCAGATGCAGACAAGATGCAGTTTGTTAATATGGTTGACCTGGATGCTAAGGGGTACACGGAGAAGAAGAAAGAGTTTCAAAAGTATTTCATGAAGCGATAGTTTTCCCTGTTGCTGAGTGCTTGTACGCTTAACTTTTCTATCTGAGTGAACGTAACCGGGATTGTTTTGGGAGTTATTTCTATCGTCCGACGGACAGCAGTAGGTTTTCGTCAAAATGAAACCGACCCGACACGAGGATTAAGGATTCTCGTAGCACGTCTAACAGATTGAAAATACAGATGAATTTACCTGCTTTGCCTATACTTTGCCCGAAGGAAAAACGAATAAAATACGAATCCATTCGCGTCTGACGGATCGAATCCCTCAATTGACAGGCAAGATTCCAGTCTATCCGCTATGCTTGACTGATCATGGCAGGCATACGCGGCAGATCCGGCCCACCAGGCAACCAGAACGCTTTCAGACACGGCTTAGCCGGCGTTGCACAGCGCCGCGCCGACGGTGTTCTCAGTCCCCAAGAGCAATCAATCCGAGAAGAGATCCTGTCGGGCTTATTAGCTGATAAGGGCGGAGCTGCGCAGATCAGCACCGCCATGCGCGTGCTGGCGGAGATCATCGCGAGCGATGTGTCGCTGCTGGTGACGTTCAACACCGCCATTGATGGCGTGCTCAAGAATAATGCGAAGGCCAGAGCCAATCCCAAAGCGCTGGCGCAATTGGATGGATACAAAAGACCGTTGGTGAGTTCGCTATCGGGCAATCTTCAGCGATTCGGGATGGAAAGAGTTGCCAGGATAGAATCTCTCCAGGAAATCATTGCGGATATGACAGAAAGCACCGACACCAACGAAAGGACCAGCGCAGCTTGTCCATCACCATCATTGTCAGAGAGATCCGACGCGCCATAAGTTTCGAGCTGCCGACCCGCTGATTAAGAGTCAAAGTCCACCGCGGACCAGAACCGAACATTGACAAGAAAACCCAACCAATTCGACGCCCGCTTGAGTTCTTGTTCGACAATGAGCGGCGCTTGTTCTGCCCAGGTTCAGGCACAGAACCGGCACAGCCGAAACAGCCAGGCTTAGAATCGGCCTTCGCCTTGCAGGCGGCCTTTGCCGATATTAATATCCGCAAAAGCCGGTCCGTATATTAATGGTTAGCCGTCACAAACGGGCCGCAGAATGCGACAGAAAGCGTTGGGTCCGCATACATCTGAGAAAGGGCTGGAAAATGAAGCGCCAAGAAGCAGTTGAAGCAACTCTCTCCCCGCAACAGCTTGAGCACTTTTGGGCGGAGCACATCAGAGGGGAGTTCGAGAGCAAGGACGTCGAGGCGACCCTGGCCACGATGGTCCAAGATGCCTACGTCAACCATATGCCGGTGAACACCGGGGGCCGTGGGAAGGATGCATTGCGGGCTTTCTATCGCGATGACTTCATTCCTTCATGGCCTGACGACCTACGGATGACGCCCGTGAACCGTGTCGTCGGACAGGGACAACTCGTGGAGGAACTCCACCTCACGTTTACCCACAGTAAGCCGATGCCATGGCTATTGCCGAATGTACCGCCGACGGCGAAGAAAATCGCGATAGACGTTGTGGTAGTCGTGCAGTTTCGCGGCGACAAGCTCGCGTCTGAGCGCATCTACTGGGATCACGCTGCCGTACTCCGTCAAGCGGGTCTGCTAAAGGCGGGGGAATGAACGGTATGACGTCCTAACTTTAGCTTTCAACGGTCGGCGCCTCGCGTTGCTCGGGGCCGCCGCTGAAGCTGGCGTTAGGCCCAAAGATTGACCATCAACCGCCTAGCGCGTTTCAGGCCGATTTAGCTCTAAGAGATATCGAATTCAGAATGACCGCTGATTGAATATCAGAGGTCCCCAATCTTCAGATTACCCAACGACACTACTGTTCGTGAGATTTTGCTCGTTCACCTGTAACCCCCGGTGATGGTTCTTCCCGTCCCACCATTCCTGCAATGCAGGCGTGTTGCAGGCGATCATTCCACGCCCCACGATCACCGGCGCTTTGGAGTCTTTCCTGATTGATTCTCTGAAAAAGCTTTCACTGATTCCGAGCTGAGCAGCGGCACTACTGGGAAAATAGAGATCGTATCCGGGATGCTCCATTTGCCAACCGATTCTTTTGTCCACTACGTCGGATGGAAAATAACTCGGCTTTTCTTTCCTAAAGTTTGGATCTGAGCGCATCCACCCACAGGAGATACACTTAACCCTTGCGGCTGTGTCCACAAATTCCGGTTCATAGACCAGGTAGCCATTGCAATCAGGGCATCGTGCCATTAATCCACCTCGTTTCCCGCAATCGGCGCGACGAACAACAAACAATTATCTATAGTAACACCGTGGTTAACGAGCAGCAAAAAATCCAGTTGCTGAAAGCGGAAGAAATCGCCTCAATGCTTGGCCTCAAGGTTCAAACCATTTACACGATGGCGCGACGTGGTGAGCTGGAGAAAGTGAAACTCTCCAGGCGATGTGTTCGGTTCCGTGCCGGTGATGTCGCGCGGTTCATCGAGAAAAAGAGACTAGTGAAGTCATGAGCTGCTCTCTATACGTACTCTCATCGGTAACATCGGTAACACACCTGTGTTTCCCGATGCTTAGAGCCGCCTCAGCATCGGTAACAGCTTGGCGTGTGACCGAACGAAACTGGACCTAAGTCATTGTCGGAAAAGGATTGTTACCGTTGTGACCGATCCAAAGTCACAAATTTGGGAGGGGTTAGCAGTTTGAAAACACCATAGCCCACGGCAGGGCTTAGAATCTGGCGCGTATAGCGCCGGCAGTGAAAAGCCTGCGGGGAATTTTCAAGGAGCCAATTCGCTCTTTTGGGATTTCACCTCGCAGGCTTTTTCGTTTCATGGCGAACTCAATCAACATAGTCGATGCGATCAGAAGCAGGAGACTCTTTGGATGCCTGCCCCGGTTCAAATCGCTGGATACCTGGATGGCTTGGCTGGTTGTGCTCAAAGCCATCTTCGGCTTGGCAATGACCGCAGAGGATCTGGCGATATTTCAGCGCCAGACCGGACGCATTACGCCCCTGCTAAATGGCTCCAAAGAAACTTATCTCGTTATTGGTCGGCGTGGCGGTAAATCGTTTATCTCAGCGTTGGTCACCTGTTTCATTGCGTGTTTCATCGACTTCAGCCCGTTCATCACGGTCGGCGAGACTTTGGCCGTCATGTGTCTGGCCAAGGATAAAGATCAAGCCCGGATCGTCTTCCGTTACGTCAAAGCGATTCTGAATCACATCCCCGCCTTGAAGAGCATGATCATCGACCAGAGGGCTGACGAGATCGAGCTAACCACCGGCGTGACGATCATGGTCAAGGCATCAGACTTCGGTGGTGTCCGTGGACCCACAATCGCCTGTGTTGTGGCGGACGAAATCGCCTTCTGGCCTAGTCAGGGTGCAAATCCAGATGAGGAAGTTCTATCGGCCATTAGACCCGCGATGGCCACAATTCCCGATGCCAAGCTCTTATGCATTAGTACGGGCTATGCCCAGACCGGCGCTTTGTATGATGCCCACAAAGAGCACTACGGCAAGGACGATGACGACGTTCTTGTCTGGCAAGCCGATACGGCATTGATGAATCCGACCATCTCGCAGACCTACATTGATAGAGAGATCGAGAAAGATCCGGACGCAGGCAGAGCAGAATGGCTGGGATTATTCCGTGAGGATGTCTCGGCGGCTTTTCCCCTGGAAGTGATCGAAGCGTGCATTGTGCCGGGGCGGATGGAGATTCCCTATTCGCCACATGTCAGTCGCTATTTCGGATTCCTTGACCCATCTGGCGGCAGGCACGATGCATTCACATTGGCCATAGCCCATCAAAACTACGGCTCAGACAAAATCGTTCTGGACCTCATCCGAGCCACACGCTCGCCGTTCGATCCCTCAGAGGTGGTCAAAGACTATTCCCTGGTGTTGAAAGCGTACGGCTTGTCCAATGCTCTTGGCGATAATTACGGTGGAGAATGGCCGAAAGCGGAGTTTGCCAAGAATGGGATTACGTATGAGCTGTGCGAGAAGGCCAAGTCAGAACTCTATCTGGCGGCTGTTCCGGTGTTCACGAGCAAACGGCTTGAACTGCTGGATATTGAAAAGCTGAAGACTGAGTTCCGCCGCCTTGAGCGGCGCCGTGGTCGGAGCGGCAAGGACACCATAGATCATCCGCCACGCGGTTCAGATGATGCCGCGAATGCAGTTTCTGGGGTGATCTGGGTCGTATCTGAGCACGCTGGGCAGTCTTTTCTGCCGGAATCATGTGGTGATCGAGTTTCCAGCAAATGGAATTACCTGGATGGTTTAAGCAGCGCTACGACGGAACGGTTTTAGTGAGAATCATTTACAAACTCATTAACGCATATAGGAGGACAAAATTATGGGAGTCGATCTGAGAGAAAAACAGGATGCCGGAATCACCCTTCTAGAGATTGCCAAGCTGTACAAAGAATATCGACCTGAGCTGTCAGACAAGGACGCCCTAAAGCTCGCAATCTTGGGTAACCCGAAGCTGGGGGAGCTGTATATCGGACGCCCCAGCCGGAGAGACGGCTGGCCTGAGATTAAAAAGTTCCTGATGGACGGCGGTCCCGTTCCCGAGCTGAGGGAATACTAAGATGGCTCAGACAATCGACATACAGTGCACGGCTGCGATTAATCTCGACCTCGATCAGCTCACACCGATGCAAGGCGATCTGAAAGAGCTATCCGAAGCAAACTTCCAGAAGCTCAAGCAAAGCATCTTGCGTCACGGCATCACATTCCCCTTGTTCGTCTGGCAGAACGAGGGAATCAACTACATCCTGGACGCCACGCAGCGAGACCGTGTGCTGTCGAAACTGGTATCGGCTGGTTACGAATGCCCGCCGCTGCCGTGCGCCCTCATCGAAGCTAAGGACAAACGTGAAGCAGCGGAGAAGATATTACTGATCTCCAGCCAATATGGCCGCATGACAGAAGAAAGCCTCGATGAGTTTTTGGCTGAAAACGATCTGAGCTTTCTCGAATTGGCTGATGAGCTGGAGCTGCCGTCCATCGATGATGCTTATTTCAGAGACCCTAGCGAGTTTGCCGCCGCGAGCGAAGACGACCAGGGACGGCTCGATCAAAAGAAGCCGGTGAAGTGCCCCGAGTGCGGGCATCAGTTTATCCCATGACGAAACCGGGGCTCAGGCTCGATTTCTGTAGTTATCCAGCGGCTCAATATGCCTGCCGTCACTGGCATTACTCCAGGAAAATCCCTGTTGGGAAACTGGTGAAGATCGGAGTCTGGGAAGATGAAAAGTTCATCGGGGCTATTGTCTTTGGCGATGGACTGTTGGGACCGAAGAGCATCGTTTACGGCTCGGTGGACAAGTTCAAGGTTGCGGAGATCGTCCGGATTGCCCTCAGAAAGCATGAGCATCCAGTATCAAGAATGATCTCGATAGCGGTAAAGCTCCTGCTGAAAAGCTGTCCCGGAATCGAGCTAATCGTCGCCTTCGCTGACCAGGGAGAAAATCACCACGGCGGAATCTATCAGGCATCAAACTTCATCTATACAGGGACGAGCGAGATTGGCCGGTTGTTCAAGCACAAGGATACCGGGCGGATTCTTCACAACCGGGCTGTATCGGTGAACGGATACCGATCCCATTTTGGGCACGTCAGAAAAGTTCCGCGCACCGATGAGTGTGAGATCATCGGCGGTACTCGAAAGCATCGCTATCTATTGCCGCTTACGCCGGGAATGAAAGAGATCGCGCTCAAGATGCAGAAGAGTTGTCCCAAACGCGCCACAAGTGACACCAGCGACACGCCTGGAGTCCATCCAGGAGAGGGCCGGGCAGCACGGACCGTGGCGCTCCAAAAACCAGCGATTCAAGATTCGTTTGACAAGAATCAGTTTCAATCCTGAGGGTTCAACATCCGAGTCGCCGGGGCCAAATGTATAAGCGCAGCGCCTCGTAGCGGGTCCGGCGGCTGCTTCTGCGGTATCTTGCTGCCGAGCAACAGCAGACATGCCGGACAGCGAATCTCTCCGAACGGGCGGAAGTGTTGGCCTCAACCGTTGACGAAGTAGATGTCCGGTTTGTCCACAACGCCAACCTTCTGCATAGTTTCCTTCAGGTCGGTCGACTCGGCGAAGGTCTTCGCACGGTTGAGATCTTTAGCTTCAAACAGCAGGATGACTTCATTCGGCTCCTGCGCTCCCCTAAGAAGGTGCTTCTCCGTAAGTCCTGCTTCAACGCGTTTTGGAAGGTGAGCGTCGTATCCGCGCTTCCACTCCGAGAAGTCCCTGACTTTGTGCCGGATAAGCATGTAGCTCGCCATAAAAGCCTCCTTACGATTTACGGAACCACGATCTCCACGGTTGACGCCAATCCTATAGGGTTTATCTGCCAAAGTGTAGAGACAATCAAGTTGCAGGGTTCGGACAGAAGCGGCGAGAGGGACACGGACGAGCATTCGGTTTTTCTCGTTGTCTTCGATGATGAGGATCAATTCGCCGGCGATTTTTTGGTTCCAACATCACTGGTTCGCCGTGGAATTTGTTCCGGATGCCATGCACTGATTATCTTAATCCGAATGGATCGGCAGGGTGAAGGTAAACGTACTGCCCTTACCTATATCGCTCTCCACCCAAATTTTCCCTCCATGTAGCTCAACAAACTTTTTAGCCAGAGTTAAGCCCAGACCAGTGCCTTCCTTTTTGTGAGCATAATCGCCGCCCACCTGCCGAAACTCCTCGAAGATGGTCGGTTGCTCCGCTGGTGGAATACCGATACCGGTGTCGCTGACTGAGATCTCCGCGCCATTGTCTGTCTTATTGGCGATAATGCTGATTCGTCCTCCTTCGGGGGTGAACTTCACTGCGTTGGAAAGCAAATTCAGAAGAATCTGTTTGATCTTGCGCTCATCGCCAAGGTATTCGCCGAGTCGGCCGTCCACGTCGAGATCGAGTGTAATCCCATGCTTCACCGCGCGTTCGCGCACAAAGGTCCGTGCATTATCGAGCGCGAGGGGAAGATCGAACGGTGACAGCTCTAATTCCATGCGCCCGGCTTCGACTTTGGACAGATCGAGAATTTCATTAATAAGCGAAAGCAGATGCTGACCGGATGTAAGAATATCCGATGTGTACTCGGCCTGTTTTTCGTTTAGCTCCCCAAATAGTCTTTCCTGCAAAACCTCAGAGAAGCCGATGATGGCATTGAGCGGTGTACGCAACTCGTGCGACATATTGGCGAGAAATTCGGACTTGTGACGGTTGGCCGCTTCGATCTGACGGCTCTTATCCTCGATCTCACGAAACAGCCGCGCATTGTGAATCGCCAAAGCCGACTGCGTTGCAAAGGTTTGTAATAGATTGACCACCTCGGGTTTAAACCCCCCAGTCTGGCGTCTACAAACCGTGAGTCCGCCCAATATCTGCTGCTCCCGAACAAGCGGCACGGAAAGAAGCGAGCGGTAACCGAAGCGAGTGATCGATGGCCGTGCGCGTGTTCCCATGAACTCTCGTTCTTCAAGTATGTCCGGTATCTGCACCGGCATTCTTGTGATCGCTGCTCGTCCCGTAGCCCCTTCGCCGAGGCGGACCCGCGCAGAGCGAAGCCCTTCGACCACTTCCTCCTCCATGCGGTGGCTTGCTCGTAGACTAAATTCCTGAGCAGATTCGTCGTATTCGTAGATGACACCGCAATCGCAACCGGAAAGCTGAATCGCGTGTGAAACAATGGTTGCCAGCACTTTTTCGAGATCCAGAGTCGAGCTGACGGCTTGACCGACATCGCCCAATGCCCGCAACTCGCCCACAGACTTCGCAAGGTCACGAGTTCGTGCCTCGAGTTCTTGGAACAGGCGCACGTTCTCAATGGCGATCACGGCTTGATCGGCAAAGGTCTCTAGCAACTTAATTTGCTTCTCTGTGAAGGGGCGAACCTCGGTTCGGCGGATCATAATCGCCCCAATTGGGATGCCTTCTCGCAGGAGCGGAACGGCCAGAGCTGTCCTAATTCCGAGGCCATCCACTACACGCTTCACATCATCATCGATTTCGCTTTCAGCGGTGTAGTCGTGAATGTGTATTGTTTGCCCTTCGTATATGGCACGGTCGACCAAGAAACCACGGGCACGGCTGATTGGCCGGGCCTCCCCGACAGCAAAGACGGGCGAGATACTCCCATAGCTCGCCACCTTCCGCAGCACGTTGCCCTCGACGCGATGGATCTGGGCATCTTGCGAATCGCACAGACGCGCTGCATGCTCTGCGACCACATCGAGCACGGTTGGATGTCGGTGGGCGAGCTAGCAATCACGCCCAGTATTTCACTTGTCGCAGTTTGTTGCTCTAACGATTCCTTGAGTTCTTGGAACAACCGCACGTTCTCAATGGCGATCACCGCTTGATCGGCGAAAGTTTTAAGAAGAGCGATTTGCTTGTCCGCGAATGGACGGACCTCGGCTCGGCGGATCAAAATCGCGCCGATCGCTGTTCCTTCCCTCATTAAAGGCGTCGCCAATGCGGTTCTCGTACCCGTTTGCGCCTGAATACTGGATGGATACTCGGTTCCCGCCTCGACGGCCATATCTTCAACGTGTATCGTCTGTCTATCGACGATCGCCCGCCCGGCAATTCTATTGCGTCCGACAGAAAATTCTTCACCGAAGACCACACCGTCCGGGACGGATGGCCCACATATGGCGGCGCGCCACATGATCGTGCCGTCTACGCGGTAAACAATCGCACTCGGCGCGTCGCACAGTCGCGCGGCGCTCTCTGCGATAGCATCGAGAACCGGCTGAATATCCGTCGGCGAGCTGGCGATCACGCCCAAGATTTCGCTTGTGGCCGTTTGTTGTTCCAACGATTCCTTGAGTTCTTGAAATAACCGGACATTCTCGATAGCGATGACGGCCTGGTCGGCAAAAGTTTCAAGCAGCTTGATCTGCCGGCCCGAGAATGGTCGGACTTCCCGCCTGCGAATAAGAATTGCGCCGACAGCCGTACCTTTTTGGAGTAAAGGTGTCGCAAGCACAGTGCGCAATCCTGCTGCGATACCTCGAGACTTGGAAAGCGGGAAATCGGCTTCGGCGGCTTGAAGGTCCTGCACGTGAATTGTTCGCTGATCGATCACGGCGCGTCCGACAGGCGTACCGCGATCAATAACGTCACCATCTCTTCGAACTTGTCCTACGGGGATCGGTCCAAAGTGGGTGGCGAGGCGGCGCACGTGGCCGTCAACGCGCCAAATGATGGCGTCATCCGCTTCACAAACACGCGCCGCGCTCTCAACGATAGCGTCAAGCACCGGCTGCACGTCCGTGGGCGACCGGCTGATGATACCGAGCACCTCGGCCGTTGCGGTCTGATGCTCCAGCGCCTCCCGCAATTCTTCATTGCGCTCTTGCAATTCCTTGAACAGCCGCACGTTTTCAATCGCGATTACCGCCTGATCGGCAAAGGTCTCTAGGAGTTTGATCTGCGCTGGGGTGAAGGGGCGAACCTCGGCACGCCGGGCACTCAGCAATCCGATGAGCTCAGACTGCAGATGGAGGGGAACAGCCAAGAAGGTATGAAAGCTGGCACCGGATCCCAATTTTGGAAATTCGTTTTGCGCACGGACATCGAGAATATGGAGCGTCCCGTGCTCACGCATCCAAACTTGCTCTGGCTCATCTATACCGACTTCCACCCGGGCAATGGGTATGGGACCAAATTTGGCCCGAAGAACCATAACCTCCCTATCCCGAAGTCGCAGCGCCACGTCATCAATCCCACAAACCCGTGCCGCGCTTTCCACGATGGCATCGAGCACCGGCTGCACGTCTGTGGGCGAGCGACTGATGATGCCGAGCACTTCTGATGTCGCGGTCTGATGCTCCAAGGCCTCGCGTAATTCTGCGTTGCGCTCCTGCAGTTCTTTGAACAGCCGCACATTTTCGACGGCAATCACAGCCTGATCAGCGAAGGTTTGAAGGAGAGCGATCTGGCGGTCGGTAAACGCTTCGACCACATCCCGCCAAATGGTGATCGTTCCGACGGCAGTCCCTTCCCGTAGGAGAGGTACTGCTACCAGCGTGCGCATTCCGCCACGTGCCGCTCGACTATCCGGTCCGAACTCCCTCTGCGCATCGGTAAGCTGGAAAGGTTTTCGTTCGAGCAAAGCACGACTGGATGGACTCCGCCTTCCCAGTTGTAGCGGTCTACTTTTAAGTAAGGCGACTTCTTCAGGAGTCTCGCCATAATCAGCGACGACACGGAGTAGCTCGCCATCAATTTGCCGAATATGACCTTTTGTCGCGCCAGCTAGCTTCACAGCATTGGCGATAAGGGCGTCAAGCACCGGTTGGAGGTCAATGGGAGAGCCAGCAATCGCACGAAGAATCTCGCTTGTTACGGTCTGCTGCGCCAACGCTTCGGCGAGCTGCTGGTCACGATCCTGCAACTTTTTGAGCGCTGCTTTCTCACGCTCTAACAGGCTGCTGAAAAATTAACTTGCTAAGTGTGTTTCTTGTTATTTCACATTGATGATGCTGTTGGAGAGCTTGTTTTGCGATAGTTCTTGC
>Ga0207650_10000834_pt1 | contig 23460 bp, 23 predicted proteins | sample KBSS63metaG_FD_184325 | JGI IMG/M metagenome (GOLD analysis project Ga0207650, IMG submission 184325) | Switchgrass rhizosphere microbial communities from Kellogg Biological Station, Michigan, USA - KBS S6-3 metaG (SPAdes) (version 2) | ecosystem: Host-associated > Plants > Roots > Rhizosphere...
GTACTTCGACCCCTCGACGTCGCAGACGGTCGACCGCACGCTGATCATGATGACGCAGTGATGTCCGCGCGGCGCGCGCTGATCGCCGGCCTCGGTCTCATCGGAGGATCGATCGGCCTCGCGCTGCGCCGCCGCGGATGGCGCGTCGCGTTTTTCGACTCCGATCCGAATCTCGATGCCGGCGAAGCGGCGGATGAACGCGTCGCGTCGCTCGACGTCGACGCGGATGTGTTGATCCTGGCGACGCCGGTCGACGTCGCCGTGCGTCTCGTTGCGAATACACGCGCGCCGATCATCACCTCTGTATGCAGCGTGATGGCGCCGCTACGCGCGGCCGCCGGCGATCGCTTCGTCGCCGGCCATCCGCTCGCCGGCTCTGCTTCGCGTGGTATCGCATCAGCGCGCGCCGATCTCTTCGAAAACGCGGCGTGGTTCATCGACCGCGACGATGCCGTCGTCCGCGAAATCATCTCCGCCTGCGGCGCGAACGCGGAGATCGTCGACGCGTCCGAACACGATCGCGCCGTTGCCCTGACCAGCCACTTGCCTCAGATCATTTCGACCGCTCTCGCTGCCTACCTTCACGACCAAAACATCGACCTTCGCTTCGCCGGCCCCGGCCTACGAACGTTCCTCCGCCTCGCCGGCAGCGACGCCTCGGTGTGGACGCCGATCCTCGACGCCAATCGCGAAAACCTTCGCCTGCACGTCGACGCGATCGCGGAGATCGCGCGCGGGATCGTCGAGGGCGATGAAAGGTCATTCGCGAAGGCGAACGATCTTTTCGCAAAGTTGAAAGCGTAGTGCAGGCGTCCCGCCTGCATCCGGCGGGCGTCTCGCCCGACGGTGGTTTCAGTGCGTGCTTGCGGAACTTGCGGTTTGAAACCGCGCGTCGTCTCAATCCTGCCGAGCATGTTCAGAAACCCCCGCCGGGCGAGACGCTACGCCGGATGCAGGCGAGACGCCCGCACTACGCTGGCACCGCGCTACCATCCCCGCGTTGAACCCCACCTTCCTCTACGTCGGCGCCATCTACGCGATCGCGGTCGCGCTCGCGCGGCGCAGCGGCAATCCGTTGCCGAAGCGGGTCGCGTTGCTTTTTTACGCGCTCGTGCTCGTTTTCCTTTTCAAAGCCATGACCGGACCGTACGTCTGCATCGCCACGGACATCCCGAAACTCATCGCGCCCTGGTCGGCGTCGGCGCCGGGCATGACCAAGTACACGGTGCTGAACATGGAGACGCACGACGTCCCGATGCAGCTCGCGCCGTGGGCGCATCAGGTGCGCGAGGCGTGGAAGAACCGGCACGCGCCGCTGTGGAACGCGCTGGCAGGATGCGGCTATCCACTGCTGGCCAACGCGCAGAGCGCCGCACTTTCGCCGTTGCGAGTTCTCGCGCTTCCGCTGCCACTCGGCTACGCCATGACCGCCGAGGCGGCGATGAAAATGCTCGTCGCTCTGACGTTTACATTTCTCTATTGCCGGCGGCGATACGGAATCCTGCCAAGCAGCATCGCCGCGATCGCGTATGGATTCGGACCGTTCGTCGGGGCCTGGCTGCACTTCGCGCAAAGTACGGCTGCCTGTTTTCTGCCGGCTGTGCTGTACCAGATCGACCTGCTCGTCGAGCGAAGGACGTATCCGCGCTTCGCGATGACCGCAGCGATCGGCGCGGCGGTCGTCTTCTGTGGCCATCCGGAAACGGCGGTGCACATCCTGATTTTCGCGATCGCGTACGTGCTCTGGATCGCGATCATTGAAAGACAACGCTCGTTTCTGCCGGCGCTGATCGCAGCGGGCGCGGTGGCCATCCTGCTGGCGCTGCCGATGATCGTTCCGTTCGCGCAGAACGTCCGTCAATCGACGCGCTTCGCCGACATGAAATCGGCCGCCGCGGAGATGCCGTTCTCCGACGCGACGTCGCTCGCACTGCTCGTACAACCGCGGTTGTACGGAACGCGTCCCGGCAATCCGTGGGGTCCGGCCGGTGCCGAGGCCGTGACGGGTTTCGCCGGCATCCTCGGCATCGCCGCGATCATCGGCATCGCCATCGACACGATCGCTCGACGCCGTTTTCGCGAGCGCGAAGTCTTCTTCGTCATCGCCGCAATCGGAATCTTCATCCTCCTCGCGAACGTGAAGCCGGCCGTCGCCGCGATGCACGCGATCATCGGACTAGCGGCCAACGCGCGATTGCGTTTTCTCTTCGCCTGGATTCTGGCCGTGCTCATTGCCGCGGCGATCGATCGATTGCGCGCGATCCCCTTCGCGATCGGATTGGCGTCGGCGGCGCTGTTGGTGGCAGTAGTCGTGATGAGGACGCCCTTCCCGAGCGATACCGCGCGTCACGACGGACTAGTCGCCATCATCCCGAGCGCGATCGTACTCGCAATCGCGGCGATCGCACTGATCCCGCGGGCAAGAGCCATCGCGACGCTGCTACTCGTCGCCGCCGTCATTGCCGAGATGTGGCCGCTGACGATCGGCTGGAACTCACCGTTCCCCATGAACACCTTCTACCCGCGCACGCCGCTCATCGACGCCGTCCTCCGCCATCACCGCCCCGGATTCGACCGCGTGGCCGGCATCGGCAACGTCCTCTTTCCGAATACGAATGCGATGTTCGGCATCGAAGACGCCCGCATTCACGATCCGATGGAGCCGGCCAGTTTCGTTCGCGTCATCGGCGGCGCGATCACGCACGACTACTACAAAAAATGGATCGATGAATCGACGCCGCTACTCGACCGGCTCAACGTGCGATGGCTGATGACCGAGCCGAATCACGAGCTGACCGATGCGTCACGCTACGTTCTCCGTTACGCCGGTCCCGACGGCCGCCTCTACGAAAACCTGCACGCGATGCCGCGTTTTTTCGCGGATGGCGCGCGCGTCACCATCACCGCCGCGCGCGGTGACGCGTATACGCTCGACGTCGATGCACCAAACGAGACGCTCATTCAAAGCAGCGTCGGCGCGTCGCGATGGTGGCTCGTGGATTCATCAAATACCAGAAGCGGAAAATCGAGAGCCCTTCTCCCCCGCTTTTTGGGGGAGAAGGTGCCGAAGGCGGATGAGGGGGCGATGGTGCTTGCACGAGCGGAGGCTTCGGCCGACGCCCCTCACCCGCACTCCGCTTCGCTGCGTGTCTCCCTCTCCCCGCAAAAAGCGCGGGGAGAGGGGCTCTCGATGAACGCACCCTTCCTCTCCTTCACCGTTCCCGCCGGCCACACCATCGTGCACATCCGCTATGCCGACACGTCTTTCCGCATCGCCTCGATCCTCGCCCTGCTGACCGCCGCCGCGCTCGTCTGCTTTATGATCCGCGCCCGTGTTCAACGCCACATGGATCTACACCGGCGCGCTCTACGCGATCGCGATCGCTTGCGCCCGGCGGTGGATTCCGACGGTCCGTGACGCGCTGCCGTGGCGCGTCGCCGCATTCTTTTACGCGCTCGTCCTGATCTACCTCTTCCGGCCGATGACGGGGCGCTACATCAACGTCCCGGTCGACTTCATCAACATCCTGCCGCCGTGGGGAAACTGGAATCACCGGCGGCTGCTGTCGAACCCGGAGATGAACGATCTGGCCATGCAGATCGTGCCGTGGGCGCATCAGGCACGCGAGGCGTGGCGCTCGCTGCATTTCCCGCTGTGGAACGCGCTGGCCGGCTGCGGCTATCCATTGCTCGCCAACGGCCAGAGCTCGGCCATGTCGCCGTTGCGCCTCCTCGCGTTGCCGCTGCCGCTCGGCTACGCGATGACCGCCGAGGCGGCGATGAAATTGCTGATCGCGCTGACGTCGATGTATCTCTTCTGCCGGCGGCGTTACGACGAATTGCCGTCGGCCATCGGCGCGATCGCGTTCGCCTTCTGCAGCTTCGTCATCACCTGGCTGCACTTTCCGATCGTCACCGTCGCCATGTGGCTGCCGTCCGCGTTTCTCGCGATCGAGCTGCTGATCGAGCAGCGCACGTACCGCCGATTCCTCTTCGCCGTCATCGTCTGGACGGCGATGCTCTACGGCGGTCATCCGGAAACGGTCACGCACGTGACCTTCTTCGGCGGCCTCTTCGCGCTCTGGATTGCGTTCGTCGAACGCGACGTGCCACGGCGCGACGCGATCCGTTCGCTGGCGCTGACGGCGTTCGCGATCTTCGTCGCGGCGATGCTGGCCTCGCCGTTCATCGCCACATTCGCCGAGACGGTGAAGAAGTCCCAGCGGTTCCAGGAGCTGCAGGTACACGCGAACGAAGAGCCGCCGTTCTCCGACTTCGCCTCGGCCATCGGCACGTTCCAGCCGAATTTCTACGGCCACGCGCCCGGCGAGAAACCGTGGGGGCCGGCCACCGCCGAGTCGATCACCGGTTTCGCCGGCATCCTGGGCATCGCCTCCTGGTTCGCGCTGCTCTTCCGCGCCATTGCCACGCGCAGTTTCCGCACGCGCGAATTTTTCCTGGTGATCCTCGCGCTCTTCGCCGTTGGAATCGTTTTCAACTGGCCCGTCATCAGCGCGGTTTTCCATTTCGTCTTCCGCCTGGCCGCGAACGCGCGGCTTCGCCTCTTCCTTTGCTGGATCGCGGCGGCGTTGACAGCGGCGGCGATCGACACGGCGCGACGCGAGCGTTCGATCCATTTCCTGGCAGGCGTCCTGACCACCGCCGCGATCCTGCTCGCGCTCATGCTCACGAGATCCTTCCCGTCGGACGCGGCGAAGGACATTGCCATGATCGCGATTCTGCCGAGCGTGCTGGTGCTCGTCCTGTCGTCGCTCTTCGTGCTGCAGGCGCGCGGACGGCACATCGCCGCGATGCTGGTCGGCGGCGCGCTCGTGGCCGAACTGTGGACGGCGACCGACGGCTGGAATCCGGTGCTACCGTCCGACGCGATGTATCCGACCACGCCGCTGATCGCGAAGCTGCAGCAGTTTCAGGATGAGGCTCCGCGCAATGCGCCGTTCCGCATCATCGGCATCGGAGCCGCACTTTTTCCGAACGCGCAGGCGATGTACGGCTTCGCCGACATCCGCACTCACGATCCGATGGCCTTCGGCCGATACCTCGGCCTGCTCCGTCTCATCACGAATCTCGAGACCAACGAGTATTTTGCGAAGTGGAGCAACGCCGAGACGCCGCTCCTCAACTACCTCAACGTGCGCTACATGGTCGGCGACCCCGGTCTCGATCCCGGCGATCCTCAGCGCTACCAGCTCGTCTACGAAGGACGCGACGGGCGCATTTTCGAGAATCGCGACGTGAAGCCGCGTTTCTTCGCCGCGCACGACATCGTCCTCGCCTTCCAGCACGACCGCTTCGCGCAGACGCTGACCGAGCACGATTTCTCGAAGCAGACCGTGGTCAACATTCTCCCGGTCGACAGCGATCGCATGCGCAACGATCTCCTAGCGCCGAAGAGCGATCCGGACGTTCAGATCGTCGAAGCGGCCGAGACGAACTTCCGCCTGCACATCCGATCGCCGCGCTACGCACTCATCGTCAGCAGCCAGCCGTGGTGGCCGGGCTGGCGCGTGTTCCGGAACGGCCAACGCATCGCGCCGCAACCGGTCAACGGCGCATTCCTCGGCTTCACCATTCCGCCCGGAGACTGGAACATCCGCATCGACTACTTCCCCTGGTCGTTCTACGGCGGCCTCCTCGGCGCGCTCATCACGACGCTGCTGCTGATCGGGTGGCCATTCGCGCGATCGCGAATCCTCCAGCGAGGATGATCAGCGCGATCGGGATCAACGATCGCGTGTCGCCCGGTCCGGTAGCCAGCTCGCCGACGTTGAAGCTGGCCCATTCGGATGCGGAATCGTCCGGCGCGTGACGCGCGAAGACGATCGCTTCATCGAGCGTCATGCGATTGACCGAGGTGTGGCCGGTGAAGGTTGCGGCAGACCAGGGTGGGGTGATCGGCACCGCGGGCGAGAAGTGTCCGGTGATGAGCAGCGGAGCTATGTACTGCGTCAACGGACGCGGGATCGTCGCTGACGGCTGCGGATCGACGGCGGTGGCGGCGAAGTTGATCGCGAACGAGAGCGCGATCGCAACGTACGCAAGCGCGCGCCAGCGGACGTGCAGCAGCGCCATCATCAACAGCGGAATGACCGGCACGAGGTAACGGCCGCCGATTCCGAAACCGCCTTCCCAGCCGTTGAAGCTGACGTTGAAGGCGAAGAATGCGGCGATGACGATCAGCGCCGCCGCGCAGGTCGTTCGTTCCGCACGCCACCAGGCGGCGAAACCGAAGAGTGCGACGAACAGAATCGGCGCGAAAAAGAAGACTCCGCGATACGGGGAGAACGTAATCGCGTAAAACACCGAAAGGGACGGCCACTGCATCACGCCTAGGGTGGCGCCGCGCGTGAGGAAACGCGGATCGGTGACGGCGACGCTCGTCGTCAGAAATCCGCCGAAACAGATGCGCTGATAGGCAACCAACGCGGCGATGGGGACGATCGCGCCGGCGATGTAGCGAAGCCTCGTCTTTCCTGGGCCGATGAAGAGGAACGCGAGGAGAGTGGGCGCGCAGAGGTAATTCATCGCCACCGCCAGCGCGGCCGCGAATCCGGCCAGCGCACGGCGCGGCGTCGTGAACGCGAACAGCAACAGCGCGGCGCTCGGCACGTGAACCATGAAGATCGACGCATACGGCAGGAGCTGTGTCGCGAACGCCGCCGTCAATGCAACGATCGCGGACCACCGCGCCTCAAAGCCGCGCCGCCGCGCGTACAGAAACAGCATGGCCGGGATGAACGCCCCCGGCAGCGCCACGCAGACAAGCGAGCAGAGGTACGCGTTGATCGTCAGAAGCTGCGCGTTGCCGGGGTCGGCGCCCTGCTCGTGCTCCAGCGCGTAAAGCGGCGCGTACGGAATCGCCGCCAGCCACGCCAGCGCCGGCGCCTTGTTGGCGTAGACGTGGCCGTTGCCAAACGAAACGTCGCCGGTATTGCCGGCATACGCATCGATGGCGAACGTGTGCCGCTCGACGATCGCGCGCGTCAGATCGAACGCCGCGTTCTGATTCCATCCGCCGCCGGCAAAAAAACAGGCGTACACGGCAAAGGTCAGGATGCCCAGCCACTCCGCGATGCGGCGATCGGTTTTCGAAATGCTGAATGTGTTCAAGACTCGATGCCCATCCCTCGCTTGGCAGGGGCAGGCACTGCATCTTGCCAAAGCACAGACAAGAGTGTCTGTGCCACATTCATCCTGCCGTATCGCGCGATGCTGATTCAGGGAAGAGCCAGTGTGGCACAGACACTCCTGTCTGTGCTGGTGAGGCTCGGGACGGCTGTTACCTAAATTTCTTGTTCAGCCTCTCGCGCGACATCGCGTCGACGCGCGTCAGCGTCGGTGCGAGCGCTTCGCGCTGTTTTTCGACGAGCGACGCGATTCCCGACTTTGCCAGCGCCAGCATTGCCGTCATTTCCTCATCGCTGAACGTTGCGCCCTCGGCGGTGCCCTGCAGTTCGACGAAGCGGCCTTTGTCGGTGGCCACGATGTTCATGTCCACACCGGCTTTCGAATCCTCTTCGTAGTTCAGGTCGAGCGCGGGAGTGCCGTTGATGATGCCGACGGAGACGGCGGCGACGAACGAATTGATCGGCCAGGTCACGATCTTGCCGTCGAGGTAGAGGCGGCCGAGGGCGAGCGCGAGGGCGACGAAGGAACCGGTGATGGAGGCGGTGCGCGTGCCGCCGTCGGCCTGGATCACATCGCAGTCGAGCCAGATCGTGCGCTCGCCGAGGAACTCGGAATTGACGGCGGCGCGAAGGGAGCGGCCGATCAGGCGCTGAATCTCCATCGTCCGACCGCCCTGCTTTCCTTTGGCGGCCTCGCGGTCGGTGCGTTCGGTCGTGGCGCGTGGCAGCATCCCGTACTCCGCGGTCACCCACCCCTTGCCGGAGCGGTAAAGAAAGGGCGGAACTTTTTCCTGAACGGATGCGGTGCAGATCACGCGCGTGTCGCCGACCTCGATCAACGCCGACCCCTCCGCGTGCTTGCTGAAGTGCGGCGTGATGAGGACGCGGCGCATCTCATCGGATGCGCGGCCATCGGTGCGGGGCTTGGTGGTCATGGGCGGGCGAGGATATCCGGTTTGAAAGACGAATTGTCATCCTGAGACTGCCGGAGGCGCGGAGCCGAAGGCGGAGACGCCGGAGGACGGCGAAGGATCTCAAGCTTCCCAAGCTGCGTTGAATCCCAGGGTTTCAGCAGGAGTTGCGTAACTTGAGATCCTTCGCCGTCCTTCGCGACGACGCCTTCGGCTTCGTCGCTCCGGCGGCTCAGGATGACAGCTACGCCAGCACCCCTTCCGTAATCTCCGCCCCCTTCGGCACCACCACGATCCCGCTGTCGGTCACCGTGAATCGCTGCCGGTCCGCCTCGAGGTCGTAGCCGATCGTCGTTCCCGGCGGGATCTTCACGCCCTTGTCGATGATCGTGCGGCGGATCTTCGAGTGGCGTCCGATTTCCACACCGTCCATCAGGATCGACTCGTCGACGTCCGTGTACGAATGGATGCGTACGCGCGGATGGAGCACGCAGCGGTTGATCGTGCCGCCGGAGATGATCACGCCGTCGGAGACGAGCGAGTCGGTGGCGATTCCGATGCGCTGCGACTTCGAATCGGCGAAGACGAACTTCGCCGGCGGCAGGTTGAGCGGCGCCGACACCATGGGCCACTGCGCGTTGTACAGATTGAACAGCGGCGTGACGGCGACCAGATCGAGCGAAGCGGCAAAGTACGAATCGATCGTCCCCACATCGCGCCAGTAACCGCGGTTGATCTCCGCCTCGCCTGGCACGTAGTTCTGCCCGAAGTCGTACGCGAACACCTTCATCCGCGGATACATGGCCGGGATGATCTCCTTGCCGAAATCGTGCGCCGCGTCGCGCAGGGCATTGCGCTGCAGCACGTCGATCATCACGTTGGCCTTGAAGATGTAGTTGCCCATCGAGGCCAGCACCATGTCCGGCCGGCCGGGAATCGTCTTCGCCCCTTCCTTCGGTTTCTCCACGAAGCCGGTCACGCGCCAGTCGGCGTCGACTTCCACGATGCCGAAGTGATGCGCCTCCTCGACCGGCACCGGGATCGTGGCGATAGTCAGGTCGGCATCGTTGGTCAGGTGTTCCTGCAGCATCTGATTCACATCCATTTTGTAGATGTGATCGCCGCCGAAGACGCAGACGAACTCCGGCTGCTCGTCGAAGATCAGCTCCAGATTCTGAAAGACCGCATCCGCAGTGCCGCGGAACCAGAACGGACCTTTGCGCATCTGCGCGGGGACAATGTCAACATATTGACCAATTTCCGGGACCAGGCGCCACGTGCGCGTGATGTGCTCGATGAGCGAGTTCGATTTGAACTGCGTCATCACCTTGATCTTGAAAAATCCGGAGTTGATGAAGTTGTTGATGACGAAGTCGATGATCCGGTAGCGGCCGCCGAACGGCACGGCCGGCTTGGCGCGGTCGCGCGTCAGCGGGTAAAGCCGCTCGCCCATACCGCCGGCGAGGATCATCGTCAGAATGTTGCGGCGAGCCAGTGATCCGTACATGTGCGGGTGATTGTTTCTCCAACGGGCCGCCGAAGCAATTCATGTGCTAAAACATCGGGCCGGACTATGGCTGAGAAGGACTACTACGACATCCTCGGCGTGAAAAAGAGCGCCAGCGCCGACGAGATCAAGAAGGCCTACCGCGGCCTGGCGAAGAAGTTCCATCCCGACAAGAACAAGGGCAACAAGGACGCCGAGAACAAGTTCAAGGAAGTCTCTGAAGCCTATGCAGTTCTCTCCGATACCGAGAAGCGCGAGCAGTACGACCGCCTCGGCAAGGAAGCGTTCCGCGGCGGCGGCGGTCCGGGCGGAAATCCTTTTGCAGGTGGTGCAAATCCGTTCGGCGGCTTCGACTTCTCGCAGTTCACCGGCGGCAGTGGACGCGCGCGTGCCGGACGGCGCTCGACTGGCGGAGGCGGATTCACCGACATCTTCTCCGATCTCTTCGGCGGTGGCGGCCCGGGTGGATTCGAGCCCGGCCCCGAACGCGGCGGCGATCTCGAAGCCGAGCTCACCATCGATTTTCGCGACGCCATCCTCGGCACGACGATGGATCTCGTCATCAACGGCAAGGGCGTCAAGGTCAAGATCCCCGAAGGCGTCGCCGACGGACAGAAAATCCGGTTGCGCGGCAAGGGCGCGCCCGGACACAACGGCGGACCAGCCGGCGATCTCAACGTGCTCATTCATGTTCGTGCGCATCCGCTGTTCGAACGGCGCGGCGACGACATCTACATCGACCTCCCCATCAAAGTCGGCGAAGCGATTCGCGGCGCGGAAGTGGAAGTGCCGACCATTCAAGGCCCGGTGCGCGCGCGCATTCCGGCCGGCACGCAAGGCGGCCAGACCTTTCGTCTGCGCGGCAAGGGCGTGAAGAAAAAAACGACGGCCGGCGATCACTATTACCGCGTCGAGATCACCGTTCCGAAAAACGCCGCGGCCGAGGTGCTCGAAGCCGCGGACACGATTGACGCCGCTTACGGCGAGGACCCGCGCGCGAAGCTGAATCCGGCGCTCTGAACGCATGAATATCGAGCTCCTTCGCGCCGACGTCAACTCGCTCAAGGTCGACGCCATCATCAATCCGGCCTCGGCCAGCAAGCCGGTGGCGGAGTTCGGGTCGGTTCCGGTCGGCCATGCCGTTGTCACCAGCGGCGGCAACGTGTTGTGCAAGTTCGTCATCCACGCCATCGTGCCGCGCAACGGCGACGGCGATGAGGACGCGAAGCTGCGCAACGCAGTGTGGGCCGCTCTGAAGCGCGCCGAGGAGCTGGCCATCGCCTCAGTGGCCATGCCGCCGGTGCCCTCGGTCTTCGGATTCGATCCCGCGCGATGCTGGCGCGTACTGGTTTCGACCGCGCTCGATTTCCGTCCGCACGCGCGCTCGCTGCAGCGCGTCGTTTTCTGCGCCTTCAGCGAACCGAACTACGTCGAGTTGCAGACCGTCCTCGAGGAGCTCACGGCGTGATTCCGGCAGGTCAGATCTTCGTCATCGGCGACTCGCACATCGGCCTCTCCGACGGCAGCGAAGCGCCGATCATCGCCTGGCTCGATCGCCTGGCCGCGCTGCATCCGCGCGCGCTGTATCTCAACGGCGACCTCTTTCACTACCTGATCGCCGATCCGAAGTTCTACACGACCTCGGTCGAAAAAGTCTTCGCTCGTTTTCGCGAACTGCGCGACAGCGGTGTCGCGATTCACTACGTCGAAGGCAACCGCGACTTCTTTCTGCATGGCTCGTTCGTGGAGGATGGCGTAACGGATATCGCGATGGAGTACACGGTCGCCGCCGGCGACAAAAAGTACCTGATCATCCACGGCGACATGATCAACGACCGCGACATCCCGTACCGTTTCTGGCGCTGGGCCTCGAAGAACGCGCTGTCGAAATTCGCGCTGAAGTTCATCCCGAAGAAAGTGGCCCGCAACTTCGTCGACAGCATCGAGCACCGGCTGTCCGACTCGAACTTCAAACACAAATCGCAGTTGCCGATCGAGCAGATGAAAACCTTCGGCGCCTCGCGCAACAGCTTCACGCACGTAGTCTTCGGACACTTTCACGAAAAGCTTGTGCTGGATGGTTCTCCGACGATCACCATCCTTCCGCCGTGGTATGAAACCGGGGAGGCGATGGCGATCGATCCGGTGACCGGCTCGTTCGAATGGGTGACGGTATAACTCCGCGATCTCCGCGTCTCCGCGTGAAACCGGTCTCTATGAAAATCACATTTCTCGGCAGCGGAACATCCACCGGCGTCCCCGTAGTCGGATGCTCTTGCTCCATCTGCACGTCGGATGACCCGCGCAACAAACGCCTGCGGCAGTCGGTGAAAATCGAGCACTCCGACAAGCACTTCCTCATCGACACGAGTCCCGACCTTCGCCTCCAACTTCTCAAGTTCCCGATCCCGAGGCTCGATTTCGTCCTCTTCACACACTCGCATTCCGATCACCTCATGGGCCTCGACGACATCCGCCCCTTCAATTTCCGGCAGCGCGAGGCCATCCAGGCGTTCGCCAATCCGATGACCGCGGCCGCCATCCGCCGCGCGTTCAGCTACATCTGGTCCGACTCGCAGATCGGCGGCGGCAAGCCGCAGCTCGACCTCATCGAGATCGACGCCCCCTTCGTCCACGAAGGCATCGCCATCACGCCGCTCCCCGTCGCGCACGGCGACTGGACCATCCTCGGATTTCGCATCGGAAACTTCGCATACATCACTGACACGAACGGCATCCCCGACTCGACGATGGATCTGCTGCAAGGCGTCGAAGTCCTCGCCCTCGACGGCCTGCGCATCGCGCCGCGCCATCCCACGCATTTCGTGATCGACGAAGCGGTGGAAACCGCACAGCGGATCGGCGCGCGCGAAACGTGGCTGATCCACCTTACGCACGAAGTCGATCATTCGACCGTCGAAGCGACCTTGCCCGATGGGATCAAACTCGCGTATGACGGCCTGGTTCTGGAGGTCTGAATGTTAAATGTTGAATGTTCAATGTTGAATGTTGAATGGATCGAGTGGCCGTCGGTCGGCGGGCTCCCTGCCGTTTCATTCAACATTCAACATTCAACACTCAACATTCAACATTCGCTTTTCTCATGAGGCCCATCCCAAAGACAGGGCCGCTGAACGCCACCGTCACCGCCCCTCCTTCCAAGTCCTACTCCGTCCGCGCGCTGCTGCTCGGCGCGATGGCCGAGGGGCTGACCACGATTACGAATTGCCTCGATGCGGATGACACGCGCTACGCGCTGGAGGCGCTGCGCACGATCGGATTTCAGGTCGACGGCACCTTCAAAAATGGCGTTGCGATTGGGCCGCGCATCAGCATGTCGGCGAATGACGTTCACGTCTTCGTCGGCAACGCCGGAACCGCGATGCGTTTTCTCACCGGCTGGCTCGCGTTCACGCCGGGACGTTTCGTTCTCGAGGGCGAAGCGCGCATGCACGAGCGGCCGATCGGCGATCTGGTCGAGGTGCTGCTCTCGATCGGCGCCGAGGTCGAGTACGTCGATCGCGAAGGCTATCCGCCGCTGCGAATTCGTGGGAAAAAGATGCGCGGCGGATTCGACGTCGCCATCGCCGCCGACACATCGAGCCAGTTCGCATCGTCGCTGATGATGGCCGGCGCCACGCTGCCGGACGGCATCACGCTGCGTCTGACGTCGCTTGCCTCGGCCTCCTACCTCGACATCACTGCATCGATCCTGACCGCGTTCGGCGCCAACGTGAAACGCGACGGCAACGTCGTGCACGTGCGCGCGGCAAGACTCCACCGTGACGAGTACCACGTCGAAGGCGACTACTCCTCCGCGTCCTACTGGTTCGCGGGAGCAGCGGCCACGCGCGGCAAGGTGACCGTGCGCGGCCTCGCGCACCCGAGCGCGCAAGGCGATGCCGCGTTCCTCGACATCCTCAAATCGATGGGATGCGAAGTACTTTTTGATGACGACGCGATCATGGTCGTCGGCGCATCCGAATTGCGCGGTGGACGCTTCGACTGCAACTCCTCGCCCGATATCGTTCCCACGCTCGCCGCGATCGCGCCGCTGGCGTCCTCGCCGGTTGAGATCGTGAACGTGGCCAACCTGCGCGTCAAAGAATCCGACCGGCTGGCCACGATCACCTCCGAGCTGCGCCGCCTCGGCGCTACTGTCGAGGAGCGCCCCGATTCGCTGCTCATCCAACCCGGCTGGTCCTCCGATCCCGTCACGATCGAAACGCACAACGATCACCGCATCGCCATGTCCTTCGCCATCGCCGGCCTCGCCCGCGGCAACGTCACCATCGCGAACGAGCAGGTGGTGTCGAAGTCGTATCCGCGATTCTGGCGGACGCTGGATGAGGTGGTCGCGTAGCGTCGTAGCGCCGCTGGCGCTACGCCCTGCGATACAATCCCGCGCTTCCATGGACGTCCCCCCATCTCGTAGCGCGGCGGCCCTTCGCGCTCGGTGAGTATGCCTGCCTGGTACTTGCTTCTCGCCTTGCTGTTCATTTTCGCGAACGGATTCTTCGTCGCTGCTGAATTCGCGATCATCAAAGTGCGGCCGACGCAGCTCGCGGAGATGGCCGCCGAGGGGAGCGCACGCGCGCGCATGGCGCGGCGCATCATCAAGAAACTCGACAGCTACCTCTCTGCCACGCAGCTCGGCGTCACGCTGGCATCGCTGGCACTCGGAGCGGTCGGCGAGCCGGCATTCGCAGCACTGATTCAGCCGCGGCTGGCCTTCTTCGGCGTTTACAGCGTCGCCGTCGCGCACACGATCGCGGCGTCGGCGGCGTTCATCGTCATCTCCTCGCTGCACATCATCATCGGCGAGCTCGGCCCCAAGTACCTGGCCATCGACAAAACCCTCGGCACGGCGCTCTGGTCGGCGCATCTGCTCCGCGCGTTTTACGTGCTGATGTATCCGGTGATCTGGCTGCTGAACCGGACCACGAACCGCGTTCTTCGTCTCGTCGGGATCAAGCCGGCCAGCGACACGGAGATGATTCACTCGCAGGAGGAGCTGCGGCTCATCCTCGCGCACTCGGAGAAGGCCGGGATCTTGTCCGAGGAGAACCGCGAGATCATCGAGGGCGTCTTCCAGTTTTCGAAGCGGACCGCGCGACAGATCATGGTTCCGCGCACGGATGTTTCCGTTCTCTCGACGCTGAAATCGATCGAGGAAAATCTCGAGATCATCCGCACCACGCGCCACACGCGCTATCCGCTGTGCGACGGTTCCCTCGATCAGACCATCGGACTCATTCACGTCAAGGACCTCTTCCTGGCGCAGCTCCGCGGACCTGGGCGGACGATGATGGAGCTGAAGCGCGACGTCCTTTTCATCCCCGAAAATTCGACCGTCGAAGCGCTGCTGTCGCAGTTCATCGAGCACAAAACGCACATGGCCATCGTGCTCGACGAGTACGGTGGCGCGTCGGGCATCGTGTCGCTCGAGAACATCACCGAGGAGTTGTTCGGGCAGATTCAGGATGAGTTCGACCGCGAGCGGCCGGAGATCGAGCCGCTCGGAAACGGACGGTATCGCGTGCGCGGCGACTACCTGATCGAGGACCTCGCGGACCGGTTGAAGGTCGATGTCGGCGAGCCCGCCGAGGAGACCATCGGCGGTTACGTGGCGGCGAGATTGGGACGGGAAGTCGTGCCGGGCGACCGGACAGAGCTCGGCGATCTGGCGATCGAAGTGTTGGACGCCGAACGCTTCCGCGTCCGCTGGGTAATCGTGCAGACGCAGATGCCGGCTACCGAGGAAGTGGAAGAAAGCGAGGCGCCGTAAGCCGCGCCTCGCCAGCTAGTTACGAACGTTTGAAGATGTGCGTCAGCGAGTGCCATGCACGCTGCCACATCCCGCCGCGGCTCTGCTCCTGCACGTGCTGGCCGTGCCGCGCGATCCGGGCCTCTTTGAGGATTCGATCCGTCTGCTGAATACGCATTCTGGTCTCTCCTTTCAGTGTAAATAACTGCAAGGAGAGGACCATTTATCAGTCCGAATGCCGTGGCCGAGGCGGCGGCGTCACTTCGTCCTCGTCCTTGTTCGTGACCAGCGCCTGGTCGTGAAACTCGCAGACGATTTCGCAGACGCGCTTCGGATCGTCGACCACATGCAGGCTATCCACGTCCTCCGCCGTGATGTTGTTCGCGCCGAGGACGGTCTTGCGCAGCCAGTCGATCAGACCGCCCCAGTAATCGCTGCCGTAGAGGATGACGGGGAAATTCGTGATCTTCTTGGTCTGGATCAGCGTCAACGCGCCCATCAACTCGTCCAGCGTGCCGAAGCCTCCCGGAAAAGTGATGAAGGCCTCGGAGTACTTCACGAACATCGTCTTCCGCACGAAGAAGTAGCGGAAGGTCATGGCCTTGTCGACGAACTCGTTGATCTTCTGCTCGAACGGCAGCTCGATGTTGCAGCCGATCGATAGCGCGCCCGCCTGCCGCGCCCCTTTGTTGGCCGCTTCCATGATCCCCGGCCCGCCGCCGGTGATGACCGCGAAGCCGGCCTTGCCGATCAGCTCCGCGGTCTTGACCGCCGCGCCGTAGTACTCGTTCGCCAGTTGCGTCCGCGCCGATCCGAAGATCGTCACCGCCGGATAGACCTCGGCCAGATGATCGAATCCGGCCACGAACTCGCTCGTGATCCGCAGCACGCGCCACGACTCACTCTGCAGAACTTCCTGCCGCGTCGGCCGGTCGAGCAGCTTGCGGTCCTCGAGCGACTCGCGCGGTTTGGGAGGGATGTGGATTTCGTGATGTGGCGGTTGATCAACGTCCATGCGGCGGCATTATGCAGGGGACGTGCGCGGCGATGATCATGAGTCAGAGAGCTCGAGAAGCTTTACTGGATATTGGTGAAGGATCGAATCGACGGTAGCGAGAAGAAGGTCGTGTTCGAGCGCCTGGCAGACGAGCATGCGGTCAAATGGATCGCGATGGTGCATCGGAAGCATCGGAAGTCTCGCCACCGCGGCCTCGCCCAAGGCCAGTGAGTCGATTCCGTGGTTCTCACCCACGGATGTGGTGGCTGAGGAAGCGGAAGCTTACCGAGCTGATACTTCGTAGTTGCTTCCCAGAGCGATACGACGCTCAGGTATGCCACGTCGCAATCTTCGATGGCCTGACGAAGTGCGGGTTTAATTCGCGAATCGCCGGTGATGTACCAGAGGAAGATGTGCGTATCGAGCAAAAGCCTCATTCGAAGTCTCGAAGCACATCCTCGGGCAACGGGTCATCGAAATCGTCCGGCACGACAAAGCTGCCAGCCGCAAGGCCGAATGGACGCGGTTTGCGAACCGTTGTGATCGGCCGAATTTCTGCGACGGGGCGGTCATCGTCCGTAACAACGAGAGTCTCGCCGTGAAGAACGCGGTGCGGAACGTCCGACGGATCGCGTTTCACATCTTCAACGCTGACGTTCATAGAACACGAAGTCTACCAAACGACGAGACTCACACCTGAGCCTACGGCCGTAGCTTGATCACGGCGGTCTCCACGAGCTGATCGCCCGGAAGGTCGCGCTGCCATGCCGTCGCCTTCACGCTGTCGCTCTGGTTCATCGTGCCGAACGACGTCCGCACTTTGTAGCGGATGGTCGAGTCCTCGGCGGGCTGCAGGTTGCCGATCGTGTAGTGGTAGACGTTGGAGCCGGGATCGTGGGTCATGGTCACGCCGCGCTCGTGGGTCTCGTCGAGCACGATCAGTTGCGGCGGAAGCTCGACGTCGAGCAGAACGTCGCGGACGCTGTTCACGCCGCGGCTGCCGAGGATGATGTCGATGTTGTCCTCGCCGCGCTCGGGGAGGTCCTTGGGATGGATGATGTTCACCTTCAGTAGCTGACCGCGCGAGGTCACTGCCATGCCGCTCATCTTGCAGCCGGCGGCGGCGATCAGAAAAACAGAGACCAGGGCCAAGGCCACGGTGGTCAACACTCGATTCGATTTCATGCACGACTCCTTTTCACCGCGAATTCTGCAAGGAACGGTCCTGACGGCATCGCACTTGCGGTAAAACATCGTCTGCATGGCGTACTACCTCGGCGTCGACGGCGGCGCGTCGAAAACCGCAGCGCTGGTCATCGATGACAGCGGCCTCGCGCTCGGCGATGGTCTGGCCGGCCCTTCCAATCACCTGCGCGTCGGCATCGAAACGGCCGCGCGCAACATCGAACGTGCCGTTACGAAGGCCATCGTCGCCTCGAAGGTGGCCAGTCGCGAGATCGCCTGGACCTACTGCGGCATCGCCGGCGCCGACCATCCCGCGCATCGCCAGGAAGTGGTCGATTCGCTCAGCGTTTTTTTTCCGCGCGGCAATTTCACGGTCGACAACGATGCCCGCATCGCCCTCAGCGGCGCGATCGGTTTCGGCGCGGGCATCGTCGTGATTGCCGGCACCGGCTCGGTCTGCGTCGGACGAAACGAAGCGGGCGAGGAAGCGCGCGCCGGAGGATGGGGACCGATCGTCGGCGATGAAGGCAGCGGTTTCGCCATCGCCCGCGCCGGCCTCGCGTCGATCCTGCGCGCGCACGACGGACGCGGTCCGGCCACGCTGATGACCGAGCTGCTGAAGCGCGATTACGACATGGCGCCCGCCGATCTGCCGCGATTCGTCTACGCGCAAACCACGCACGCCGACGACATCGCCCGCGTCGGCAAGCTGGTGATCGACGCCGCCGAGAACGGCGATCCGGCCGCTCACGAAATCGTTCAGCGCGCCGGCGGCGAGTTAGCCTCGTCAGTCCTGGCGGTGGCGACGCGGCTCGGACTGACGCCGACCGATTTTCCGGTCGCGTACGTCGGCGGCGCCTTCAATGCCGGCGAGACGCTGCTCGCGCCGATGCGCAGCGCGATCCTCGCCGCAGCTCCGCGCGCCCGCGTCGTGCCGCCGACGCACACGCCGGTGGAAGGCGCGGCGCGAATGGCCATTCGCGCCGCAACCCATCCGCGTCAGACGCGCGCCGGAGCCTAGAAACGCAGCGACAATCCGGCCGAGACGATGATTGGATTGATCTTGGCGTTCAGCAGCACGGGAATGGTCGGAATCGTGCCCGGCGGATAGATGGCGTTGGCCTGCGCGTTCAGCGGCACATATTTGCCGTCCGCGGTGAACGCCAGCCTGCGCGAGATGCGCAAGGAGACTCCGGCGTTCAGGGCGAGACCGGCTTTGTCCTTGACGTCGATCTGGCTGACGGTGCCGTTCCCGAAGACGTCAGCCCGGTCGAACAATACGTAAGCCACGCCGGCGCCGACGTACGGATCGACGGCGCCGTCAGGCGAGAAGTGCCACTGCAGCACACCGGAGAGCGGCGTCATGCGTGTACCGCTGGTGGCGTAGGAAACTCCGCTGGATGGCGATACGACCGTCGTCTTCGGCCGCGCCCGCACGACGTCGAACGCCGCGGAGACGTGGTTGGCGAAGAAAATGTTCGCGCCAATTCCGTATCCGAGTTTTCCTCTGTAATCGACGTCGAACAACTGCACCGCCGCCAGCGAAACGAACGACGAATGGCTGCTGTTCGGATCGACCCACGCCGCCCACCCGGTCAGATCGAACGCACGATCGGCGGCAAACGACGGAACAGCAGTTGCGCAGACGCAAACGAACGCGATGCGAATCCACTTCATCGCGGGCCTCCTGATCAGAAGCGCAATTGCAATCCGCCGGAGAAAATCACCGGATTGATCTTCACTTTCGTCGTGGTCGTGCCGTTCGTGAACACGGCCTTGGCCGACGACTTCAGCGGCACGTACTTGCCGTCCGCCGTCAGTGCCAGCATGCGCGTGAGACGGAACGAGACGCCGCCGTTCAGCGCCAGGCCGACGTCATCCTTGAAGTCGATGCGGTTGAGATTCGGAGTGCCGAAGACGTTGGCCTTGTCGAACAGGACGTACGCCGCGCCGGCGCCGATGTACGGATCGATGAATCCGCTCGGCGCGAAATGCCACTGCAGCACGCCGGTCAGCGGCGTCATGCGCAGCCCGTTGCTGAACGCTCCGGCGCCGCCGACGGCATGCGAACGGATGTTCGTTTCCGGCCGCACCTGCACGATGTCGAACGCCGCCGAAACGTGATTCCCGAAGAAGATGTTCGCCCCGATTCCGTAGCCGAGCTTGCCGTCAAAATCGACGTCGAACGGCTGATTGGGCGCGGGCGAATTGAACGTGCCGCTGCTGTTCGGATCGACCCAGGCCGCCCATCCCGTGAGATCGAAGGTGCGGTCAGCGGCAAACAGGGGAACGGCGGTGACGCAGGCAAGAACGAGAGCAAGTCGCATCCACTTCATGGCAAGAAACCTCCGGTTTGCGCCGGAAGCAAAAGATGTGACCTCAGCCGTAGTGCGGGCGTCACGCCTGCAACCGTCGTGGCGTCTCGCCCGACGGGGGTTTCTTTGACGATCGCGCGACTTGTGCAAAAACCACCGACGGGCGAGACGCCCGCCGGATGCAGGCGGGACGCCTGCTCTACGCTAATGCGCCGCGTCCTCGTCCATGCCGAGGAACGTGCGGAGTGGGACGCCGGCGACTTGCTCGAATCGCTGGCCATACGACTTGATCGTGCCCGACGGCTCGTCGAGGAAGATTCGTTCCACGCGGAAGAGCGGGACGAACATCGTGATCAGGTCGAGGTCGGGCTCCTCGTTGCGCGCGATCTGGTGGATCCAGTCTTCGAACGAGTCGAGGTTGATGCCGCGCATCGTCACGCCGGCGGGGGAGAGGGCGGTCAGCACGCCGAAAAACTTCTCCTTCGGATTGACCAGGTTGAGGATGATCAGCGCGGACGGCGCGAAGCCTTCGATCATAATTTCTCACTCAGTTCGATCAGCACGCCGTTGCCCGCGGCGGGATGGAGAAAGGCCACGCGGCAGCCGTGCGCGCCCGGCACCGGCGCCTCGTTGATCAGCCGGTAGCCTTGCGACTTCAGGCGGGCCAGGTGCGCTTCGATGTCGTCCACGCGGAAGCAGATGTGGTGGATCCCTTCGCCGCGTTTCTCGATGAATTTGGCGACCGTCGAATCAGGTCCGGTCGGTTCGAGCAGCTCCAGGTTCGCATCGCCGGCGGAGAGAAACGCCGTGCGCACGCCTTGCGTCGTTACAGTTTCGACGTGATCGATGGTCAAGCCGAGGGCTTCGTAAATTTTAGAAGCATCGAGCGACTTCACCGCGATGCCGATATGGTCGAGCGTCGGTTTGTTCATCAGACTCCCTTCACGTCCGCGCCCCAGATGTGTTTGTGCAATTGCGTTTGCAGCCGCGCCGGCACGCGGTCGGCCAGCATCATCTCTGCCAGCGACTTCAGATCGAGCTCGCCACAAACGGGCGAAAAGAGGATCGTGCGGCCGGAAAGATTGCGCTGTTCGATCACGCCGCGCGCCCATTCGTAATCGGCGCGATCGGCGATGACGAACTTGATCTCGTCGTGCGGCCGGAGCTTGTCGAGGTTCGGCCAGTAGTTTTTTTCCGCTTCGCCCGATCCGGGACATTTCACGTCGAGGATGATCTTCGCGCGGCGGTCGACCGGCTCGATGTCGATCGATCCCGATGTCTCGATCAGCACTTCGAAACCGTCATCGCAAAGGCGCGCGATGAGATCGAACGCTTCCTTCTGCGCCAGCGGCTCGCCGCCGGTGACTTCGACGAGATCGCAGCCGTAGCTCTTCACGCGCGCGATCACCTCATCGATCGAAACCTTCTCGCCGCCGGTGAACGTGTACTCCGAATCGCACCAACGGCATCGCAGATTGCAGCCCGCCAGGCGCACGAAGACGCACGGCCGTCCGGCATGCGTCGACTCGCCCTGAATGCTGTGGAAGATCTCCGTGACGCGAAGCATCGCCGCGAATCATGCGCGATCACACTCGTCGTGTCACTTCGCTTGCGCCACAATTGCATTGAGTGCCCGACTCCATCCCCATCGCCGATTACGCCGCCATCGGTTGCACGCGTTCGGTGGCGCTCGTCTCGCGCGGCGGTTCCATCGACTGGCTCTGCTGGCCGCGCTTCGATTCGCCGTCGATTTTCGGACGCCTGCTCGACATCGACAAAGGCGGCTTCTTCGCCATCCATCCCTCGGCCGAACATCACGCAACGCGGCGCTATCTCGACGGCACAAACGTCATCGAGACGACCTTCACGACAAAGTCGGGCACCGCAAAACTTCTCGACCTGATGCCGGTGATGACCGAGGAGCAGAAGCGAAAGACGCTTTCGCCGTTTCGCCAACTGCTGCGACGCATCGAAGTAATCGACGGTGAGATTCCGATCGAAGTCGTCTACGCGCCGCGCCCTGACTACGCCCGCATCACTCCGCGGCTGAAACAGCGCGGCACCTCAGTCCACTGCGGATGGGAGGCGCGCGTGCTCAACCTTCGCGGCGATGCGCAGTTCGAAATCGACGACGGCACCGCGATCGCACGCTTCACACTCAAAGCCGGCCACTCGCGCGTTTTCGCACTCGGCTACGACGACCACACGCCCGCCGTCGTGCCGTCCGTCTCCGACGACGCCATCGAACGCACCGTCAAGTTCTGGCGCGACTGGTCGTCGCAACTCAAGTACGACGGTCCGCATCGCGAGCTCGTGCTCCGTTCCGCGCTCGTCCTGAAACTGCTGACGTATGCGCCGACCGGCGCCATCGTCGCCGCGCCGACCACGTCGCTCCCCGAGGCCATCGGCAGCGTGCGCAATTGGGACTACCGCTACTGCTGGCTGCGCGATGCCTCCTGGACCGTGACCGCGCTCTTCGACTGCGGCTTCTCGAACGAAGGCGCCGCGTTTCTCGACTGGCTGCTCTACTCCACGCGCCTCACGCATCCGCACTTGCAAATGCTCTACGACGTTTTCGGCGAGTCGCACATGACTGAGAAAACGCTCGATCATCTCGCCGGCTACCGCGGCTCGCGTCCCGTCCGCATCGGCAACGGCGCCCACGGTCAATTCCAACTCGACGTCTACGGCGAAGTCCTCGGCGCGATCGAAGAAGCGACCCGTCGCGGCGAGACCCTCGACCGCGATGTGCAACAACTCATCCGCCGCCTGACCGATATCGTCTGCAAGCGCTGGCAGGAACCCGACGCCGGAATCTGGGAGAAGCGCGGCGGCAATCGCCAGCACGTTCACGGCAAGGTCATGGCCTGGTCCGCGCTCGACAGCGCGCAGCGCATCGCCAAACGCTGCCGCGTGAAGATCGACGAGGCCCGCATCGAAAAAGAGAAAGCCGCGATCAAGGAAGAGGTGCTGGCGCGCGGCTTCAGCACGCACCGCAACAGTTTCACCGGAATCTTCGACGACGAGGAAGTCGACGCCAGCCTGCTCTTCGTCGCCCGCGTCGGCTTCATCGATCCCGACGATCCGCGCATGCTCGGCACGATCGACGCCATCCGCTCCGAGCTCGGACACGGCGGTCTGATCTACCGCTACGACACGCGCGAAACCGACGACGGCTTGCCGTCCGGCGAAGGCGCCTTCCTGGCCTGCAGCTTCTGGCTCGTCGAAGCGCTGGCCCTGGCCGGCCGCGTCGACGAAGCGCGCGCTCTCTTCGACGACGTCGTCCGCCGCGGCAACGACGTCGGCCTGTTCGCTGAGGAGATCGACGTCGATTCCGGCGCGATGCTCGGCAACTTCCCGCAGGCGCTCACGCACATCGCGCTGATGACTGCCGCGCTCTGTCTCGCGCAGGTGGAGGAGAAGGGAAAGGCGGAGCCGCGCGCGGTGTAGTGCTGTCATCCTGAGGCTGCCGGAGGCGTTGGAACCGCAGGCGACGACGCCGTAGGACGCCGAAGATACTCTGTTGAGAGTCAAGCGGCTTTTGATCTTCTTCTGCGCGAGCGCGTAGCCTGCGCCCAGACAGGATCAAGCTGCTGGCGCAGCTCCTGCGCTTCGCTGCGGCCCTTCGGG
>Ga0207650_10000837_pt1 | contig 23356 bp, 20 predicted proteins | sample KBSS63metaG_FD_184325 | JGI IMG/M metagenome (GOLD analysis project Ga0207650, IMG submission 184325) | Switchgrass rhizosphere microbial communities from Kellogg Biological Station, Michigan, USA - KBS S6-3 metaG (SPAdes) (version 2) | ecosystem: Host-associated > Plants > Roots > Rhizosphere...
GTCGCGGCCAGCAGGGGCGGAATGGTCGGATAGCCGCCAAAGCCGACAACGCAGGACGGGCGGATAGTGCGGATCAGTTTGCGCGCGGCGCGCATCCCGCTCCAAAGCGTCAGGAGCGAGCGGGCGAGGTTGACGGGATTCTTGGAACCGATGGTCGCCGAGGGGACCACGTGGATCTCGTCTGCCGGAAAGGAGCCGGCATATCGCTCGGCTCGGCTGTCGATCACCAGATGTACCGAGTAGCCGCGGTCACGCAGTTTGTAGGCCAGCGCCTCGGCCGGAAACAGGTGGCCGCCCGTACCGCCGGCGGCCAGAAAGATTATACCCTTGCTCATCGCATCACTCCGCCGGAATTCCGTGAGTGACGCGGAACAGGCTGCGCTCCTGCATGCGCTTCTCCGGCCGATGGCGGGTCAACGCCAGGATAAAGCCGGCTGTGACGCAGATGGCGATCATCGAAGAGCCACCGTAGGAAATCAGCGGCAGCGTCATGCCCTTGGCCGGCAGCAGCTGCAGGTTCACGCCGACATTGATGATCGACTGGATACCGATCTGCAGCACCAGGCCGGCGACCGCAAAGCGGTTGAAGTCGTTCTTTTCGCGATAAGCATGCGACAGGCCGCGCAGCACCAGAACCGCGAAGATAAAGACCAGGGCCATACAGAAGATGATGCCGAATTCCTCGGCCGCAACCGAGAAGATGAAGTCGGTATGGGCGTCGGGAATGATGCGCTTGACGATACCCTCGCCGGGGCCGACACCGAACCAGTCGCCACGCACGATCGCCTCGCGGGCTGTATCCACCTGGAAGGTATCGCCTTCGCCGGTCAGGAACTTGTCAATACGCAGCGCCACGTGCGGGAAGACGTAGTAGGCGCTGAAAAGACCACCCACCCCCATGCCGCCGAGCACGAAAATCCACAGCCAGGGCATGCCAGCCATGAAGAACATGCCGGCCCAGACGGCAGACGTCAGGATGGTCTGCCCAAGGTCGGGCTGTGCCACCAGCAGGGATGCAACGATGCCGAACAGAATGATTGCAAAGAGATTGCCCGGAATTTCAGGCTGGCGCGCATGCTCGGCAAACAGCCAGGCGCAGACGACCACGAAGGCCGGCTTCATGAACTCGGATGGCTGGATCGACAGGCTGGCCAGATTGACCCAGCGGCGCGACCCCTTGACCTCGACACCGAAGAACAGCGCAAACAGCATCATCGCCAGCGAGACGACGAGAATGATGACGGCCGTCCGCCGAACCTGGCGAGGCGTCAAAAAGGAAATGCCGATCATCACGGCGATGGCCGGGATGAGGAATGCAGCATGGCGCTTGACGAAGTGGAAGGGCTCGAGCCCGATGCGCGTCGCCACAGCTGGCGATGCGGCAAAGGACAGCATGAAACCGATGCCAAGCAGCAGGATGAAAATCCCGAGAAAAAAGCGATCGATCGTCCAGAACCAATCGGCCAGGGCCCCACGGTCTACGCGGCTTACCATCTCATGCGCCTCCTGTTGGCGAACCGATCAGCATGGTGATCCCTTCCAGCGCCGACACATGTCCGACGAAGAAATCCCCTCTGACCTCGAAGTTCTTGTATTGATCGAAACTTGCGCAAGCCGGTGATAGCATGACAGCAGCCGTTTCGCCCGGATCCAGCGCCGCGTCGGCAGCCGCATGCAGGACGGCACGGTCGAGCGTGCCGGATATTTCGTAAGGGACGGCCTCGCCGAGCGTCGCCGCAAAGGCCGGTGCCGCTTCGCCTATCAGATAGGCCTTCGCGATGCGCGGAAAAAGGGGTGCGAGCGAGGTAATGCCTCCCTCCTTGGGAAGTCCACCGGCGATCCAGTAGATCCGCTCGTAGCTCGACAGCGCCGGCGCTGCCGCATCGGCATTGGTCGCTTTGGAATCGTTGACGAAGACCACCTTGCCACGACGTGCGACCGGCTGCATGCGATGCTTGAGCCCCGGGAAGGATGTGAGGCCGGCCTGGATGTCCGCGACCGAAACGCCAACCGCGAGGCAAGCGGCAATGGCCGCTGCTGCGTTCTGGGCGTTGTGGCCGCCGCGAAGCGTCTGTATCCCGTCGAGGTCCGCGATATCGGCAGTCGCTCCCGTCGAGGCATGGACGATGCGACTGCCCTCCGCATAGAGCCCGTCCGCCAGCACTTGACGGCGCGAGATGCGCACGACCTTGCCGCCGGCCCGCTCGATACGGTCGGCAATGAGGGTCGAGTGGCTGTCGTCGACGCCGACGATCGCGGTGCCGCTGCCCGCAACCAGTCGCTCCTTGATGTCGGCATAGTGCTGCATGGTCCCGTGCCGGTCGAGGTGATCGGGGGTGAGATTGAGCAGGATGCCGGCCGTCGGGTTCAGCGTCGGTGCCAGGTCGATCTGGTAGGAGGAGCACTCGACGACGTAGTAGCGTTCCGCCCGCGGCGGATCGAGCGTCAGGATGGCGGTGCCGATATTGCCGCCCATCTGGGTGTCTCGACCGCTGGACTTCAGGATATGCGCGATCAGCGCCGTCGTCGTCGATTTGCCGTTGGTGCCGGTGATTGCGATCAATGGGCAGTCCGGCGCGTGGGCGCGACGCTCGCGCACAAACAGTTCGACATCGCCGATGATCTCGACACCGGCGGATCGCGCGAGGTCAACCGTCCAATGCGGTTTAGGATGGGTCAGCGGCACGCCCGGTGAGAGGATGAAGCTTGCAAGCCCAGCCCAGTCAATAGTTCTGAGGTCAGCCGTTGGGACGCCGGCGCTTGCAGCCTTGGCAACGCTGTCCGGATTGTCGTCCCAGGCGGTGACGATGGCACCGCCTGCCACCAGCGCAAGGGCCGTCGCAAGGCCCGAGCCCCCGAGCCCGAACAGCGCAACTTTTTTCCCCTTGAGCGTGGTGACCGCAATCATCTCTGTTTACCGCAGCTTCAGGGTTGAGAGGCCGACCATGGCGAGCACGACGGCGATGATCCAGAAGCGGATCACGACCTGACTTTCCGTCCAGCCCTTCTTCTCGAAGTGATGGTGGATCGGCGCCATCAGGAAGACGCGGCGGCCGGTCATCTTGAAGAACCCAACCTGGATGATGACGGACAGCGTCTCCATCACGAACAATCCACCGATGATGGCCATGACGATCTCATGCTTGGTGGCAACGGCAACCGTGCCGATCATGCCGCCCAGTGCCAGCGATCCGGTGTCGCCCATGAAGATGGCGGCCGGCGGCGCGTTGAACCAGAGAAATCCGAGCCCCGCCCCGATCATCGCCCCGAGTACGACCGACAATTCGCCGGTACCCGGCACGAAGTTGATCTGCAGGTAGTTGGCAAACACGGCATTGCCGGCGAGATAGGCGATGACGCCGAACGACGCGGCCGCGATCATCACAGGCACGATGGCAAGGCCGTCGAGCCCGTCCGTCAGGTTGACCGAGTTACCGGCCGCGACAATGACGAAACCGCCGAACAGCACGAAGAAGATGCCGAGATTGATCATGAAGTCCTTGAAGAAAGGAAAGGCGATCGACGAGCCGAAGGTCGACCCGGCCGGCCCGGAGGCAATCGCCGAACGCATCATGAAGTAGACGGCAATGCAGGCAATGACGAATTCGATGAACAGGCGCTTGCGGCCCGAAAAGCCCTTGTCGCTCTGCTTGGTCACCTTCAGATAATCGTCATAGAATCCGATGGCGCCGAAACCGAGCGTGACCAGCAGAACGGCCACGACATAGACGCTGGAAAGATCGGCCCAAAGCAGGCAGGAGCCGACGACCCCGGCAATGATCATCAGCCCGCCCATGGTCGGCGTGCCGGCCTTCTTGAAATGCGTCTGTGGTCCATCTGCGCGGATCGGCTGTCCCTTGCCCTGGCGCAGGCGCAGCGAAGCAATGATTCTCGGCCCGAATAGGAAGACGATCAGGGCCGAGGTAAACAAGGCGCCGCCGGTGCGAAACGTGATGTATCTGAACAAATTGAAGAATTTTATATGTTCAGAGATGTCGACGAGCCAGATCAGCATCAGGGGACCTTTCTAGGGTCAAAATTCGTTTAGGTTTGCGGCTTCGTGTCGGCAAATGCAGGAAATTTGTCAAGCAAAGCCGCGACAATCTTGCCGAAGCCGGTCCCCAGCGACGATTTCACCATCAGCGTGTCGCCCGAGGTGACAGCCTTGAGGACGAAGTCCACGAGTGCCGCCGTCGTCTCGCGATATTCGACATGGACGGTGTCGGGCAGCGCCTCTTTCAGCGCCAGCATTTCCGGCCCCGCCAGCCAGACATGCTCGATGCCGGCGGCCAGAAGCGGCCCTGCGAGATCGGCGTGCACCTTGCGCGCATGATCGCCCATTTCAAGCATATCGCCGAGCACGGCGATCCGCCGACCGCCGCTTTCGCCTGCACCGGCAGCCAGCAGCGCAATCGCCGCCCGCATGGAAGCCGGATTGGCATTGTAGCTTTCATCGATCAGCGTGAAGCTGCCGTTGTCGATCGAGAGCTTGTAGCGCTTGCCGCGGCCCTTCTCGGGCTGCAGGGTTGCAAGAGCTTCGATCGCCCTGTCGAGATCCGCACCGACCAAGGTCACCGCGCCGAGCACCGCCAGCGCATTCTCGGCGATATGGCGACCGGGAGCGCCGATGGCGATTTCGAAGGTCTCGTTGCCGAGTGTTAGCCACAGTGCAGAGCGCTCCTGCGAGCCGTTGAATTCGGCCATGCGGAAGTCGGCCTTGGCGTGCTGGCCGAAGCTGTAGATCCGCCCGATGCCAAGCGCCTGCGCCTGACGTTCCAGGAAGGAGAACTGATCGCTGTCGCGGTTGAGGATGACATCGCCGTCGGGCTCGAGCCCCTCGAAGATTTCCGCCTTGGCTGCAGCAATTTCCTTGATGTTCTTGAAGTTGCCGAGATGGGCCGCGGCGACAGTGGTGATGATCGCCACATGCGGCCTCACCATCTTCACAAGCGGACGGATCTCGTCGGGATGGTTCATGCCGACTTCGAAGACGCCAAAGTCGCTGTCGAGCGGCATCCGCGCCAGCGTCAGCGGCACGCCCCAGTGATTGTTGTAGGAGGCAACAGATGCATGCACCTTGCCGGATGGCGACAGCACGTGCCGCAGCATTTCCTTGGTCGTCGTCTTGCCGACCGAGCCTGTCACCGCGACGATCTTCGCCCGGGAGCGGTTGCGTCCGGCAATCCCGAGCGTCGTCAGGGCAGCCAGCACATCCTCGACGACGATCATCGGCACCGTCAGGCGGCCGAGCGCCGGCAGCCGCGCTTCGCTGACGACCAGCAACGACGCACCATTGGCCATCGCCATGCTGGCAAAGTCATGGCCGTCGACGCGGTCGCCCTTGATGGCGAAGAACGCCTCGCCCGCGCCGATCGAGCGGCTGTCGATCGAAATTCCGGTGATCCCCGCAGGCAGCGAGCCGACCGGCCGGCCATGCATGATGTTGATCAGGTCTTCGCTTGTCCAGAGCCAGCTCAAGATGTCATCTCCTCCAATGCCCGGCGCACTTCGGCATGATCCGAGAACGGCAGGGTGACACCGGCGACCGTCTGGCCCTCCTCATGTCCCTTGCCGGCCACGATCAGCGTATCGCCGGCCTGCAGCATGTCGACAGCGGCCCGTATCGCCTCGGCACGATCGGCGATCTCGGTGGCGCAGGTGGCGGCTGCCATGATCTCGGTGCGGATGGTGGCCGGTTGCTCGGAGCGCGGATTGTCGTCGGTGACGATCACGACGTCAGCCAACCGGCAGGCGATCTCGCCCATGATCGGCCGCTTGCCGCGATCGCGGTCACCGCCGCAGCCGAAGACGACGATGACACGGCCCGTCGTAAATGGCCGTACCGCCGCAAGCACATTTTCCAGCGCATCCGGCTTATGGGCGTAATCGACATAGGCGAGCGCGCCGCTGCGTGTCTGGCCGATCAGCTCGAGCCTGCCGGATGCACCCTGCAGCTTTTCGAGCGCCGCCATGGCGACCGAGGCGGGAACGCCGGTCGAGATCGCAAGGCCTGCGGCAACAAGCGCATTGGCGATCTGAAAGTCGCCGGCGAGCGGAATATGCACTTCGAAGATGTCGGTGCCGACATGCACTTCGGCCACCTGTTTGTGACGCGAATGTTCGACCCGCTTCAGCGTGAGAAAATCGCCCTTGCGCCCGACCGTGCGAATGTCGTGGCCAGCCTTACGGGCCGCGGCAATCGCCTGGTCCGACCAGGCGTCGTCGGCGAAGATGACGGCCGGCGATCCGGGCGGCAGCAAGGCTTCGAACAAACGCATCTTGGCGGCCATATAGGCTTCGACGGTCGGGTGGTAATCCATGTGATCGCGGCCGAGATTGGTAAAGCCGGCCGCCTTCAGGCGCACGCCGTCCAGGCGGAACTGATCGAGCCCGTGGCTCGATGCTTCCATTGCCGCATGGGTCACGCCCTCGTCGGCGAGTTCGGCCAAAAGCTTGTGCAACGAAACCGGATCGGGCGTGGTCAGCGAACCATAGTCATTGCGACTGGGCGAGATGACGCCCGTCGTGCCGATCATCGCCGCGAGCTGGCCGGCATGGGCCCATATCTGGCGCGTGAAGGAAGCAACAGACGTCTTGCCGGCCGTACCCGTCACCGCCACCATGGTCTCCGGCTGGCGCCCGTAGAAACGCGCGGCGGCCAAGGCCAGAAGGCGGCGTGGCTCGGAGACGGCGAGAACGGGAACAGGACCCGCATCGGCGACGTGCTGGGCGAAAATGACCGATGCACCGCGCGCAGCCGCATCAGCCACGAAACCGGCGCCGTCGGCCTTGGTGCCGGCAACCGCTACGAAGGCCATCCCCGGCTCGATCTTGCGGCTGTCGGCGGACAAGCCCGTTATCTCGAGGTCGCCCAGACCGCCGTCGATCGGTCCGCTCAATTCGGAAAATTCTGTCCCGATGAGATCACGCAATTTCATAGCGTCTACTTCTTTTGTTCAAGGCCTGCCCGCCCCACGCGAATCGACCGCGATATCCATTCAATCTCAATAAGACACCAGCAAGGCGGAGCCACCCTCACCGAATTTCGGTTGTACACCGAGAATTGCCGCCGAACGGGCGATGATGTCACGTGCGATCGGTGCTGCAGTAAAGGCGGAAATCGTGCCGCCATGTTCCCCGGTCTGCGGCTCGTCGCAGAAACTCATGACAACATAGCGTGGATTGTCGATCGGGAAAGCCGCGAGGAAGGTATTGAAGTTGGCGGTGTGTGAATAGCGGCCATTGACGACCTTGTCGGCCGTGCCGGTCTTGCTGCCTACATCATAGCCGGGGACGCGTGCCGTACGACCAGAGCCCTTGGAGCCGTTGAAGTCGAGCAGGAAGCGGACGTCGTCGCTGGTGCTCTTCTTGATGACGGTGGTCGACGCCAGAGCCGCCTGCTCGATCGTGCGTGGCAGGAAGGTCGGCTCGATCAGCTTGCCGCCGTTGACCAGCGCCGCGCCGGCAACAGCCGTCTGCAGCGGCGTCGTCGAGACGCCGTGACCGAAGGAGATCGTAATGGAATTGATCTTCTTCCAGACCTTTGGCTGGCTGGGCGACTTAACCTCAGGCAATTCGGTCGGCATCTTGGTGAGCAGGCCGAGGCGGGTCAGGAACTCCTTGTGGGCGTCGATGCCGACAAGGTCGGCGATCTTCGCCGTGCCGATGTTGGACGAATACTGGAAGATCTCAGGCACGGTGAGGACGCGGCCCTGGCCGTGGAAGTCGTGGATGACGAAGCCACCGATGCGGATCGGCGCACTGGCGTCGAAAGCATCGCGCAGCGTCACCTTGCCGGAATCCAGCGCCATCGCCATGGTGAAGGTCTTGAAGGTCGAGCCCATCTCGAACGTGCCGTTCGACATGCGGTTCAGCCAGCCTTCGGCAGCGCTCGCATTTGGGTCGTTCGGATCGAAATCGGGAGCCGACGCCATGGCAATGACTTCGCCGGTCTCGACATCGAGCACGATCGCACCGCCACCCTTGGCCTTGAAGTTGACAACGGCATTGGCGACCACGTCGCGCGCAATCGCCTGGACGCGGACGTCGATCGAGAGCTTGACGGGCTCGAGCGGCCCACTGCTGGTCATGCCGAGCGCAGTCAGATCGGCGAGCCCCTGGTCGTCGATATACTTTTCCATGCCCATCACGCCGCGGTTGTCGATGTTGACATAGCCGAGGATGTGCGAGGCGGTGGCGCCGCCGGGATAGAAGCGGCGCTTTTCGGGACGAAAGCCGATGCCGGGAATGCCGAGCGCCAGAATCTGGCTCTGCTGCTTCGGTGTCAGCTGACGCTTCAGCCAGGCGAAATGCGAGGTCGAGGTCGAGAGCTTCTTGTAGGTGCCCTTGAGGTCGAGGTCCGGAAGGACCGTCGAGAGCTTCTCGACGGCATCGTCGACGTCAACGATCTTGTTGGGTTCGGCAAACAACGAAACGGTGCGGATGTCGGTTGCGAGCAATGCGCCGTTGCGGTCGACGATATCGGGGCGAGATGCCATCAGTCGATCAGGCGGCAGGATGCTCGACACGGTATCCGGATGGGCGGCACCATATTCCACCAACCGCGCACCGATGACGCAGTAGACGACGCCAAAGCTGGCGATCAGAAGAACGACGCGGCTCTTGGCCTGGCCCGCCTTGCGCTTGCGCGATCCTTCGATGACCGAACTCGCATAGGTGTCGGTTGGGCGATCGTTGCCGCCAGTGGAGAAATGGGCCCTGCTCTTCAAGACCATGATGCGGGAGAGAAAGGACATCAGCGCTTCACCGATCCCGTTTTGATATCATCGATACCGGATTTGCTGTGCTTGGACGGCACCAGTTTGGCGACCGGCTTCGGCGCCGGCTTGGCGGCGACATCGGCGATGACCTTGCGGATATCGGCATCGGTGTCGGTGCCCTTGGCGCCGGGCTTGGTGCTCGGCTTGCCGTCGACGATATCGGGTGGCGTCGGCAGCTGGCTGCGCAGCATCGGCAGCTCGTTCGGCTGCACGAGCGAGGTCGATAGCGTCGGGGCCAGCTTCAGTTCGGTGTTGTAGTTGGCAACCAGCCGCTCCAGCCGGTTCGGCTGGACGACCAGCGCCCAGTCGGCCTTCAACAGCTCGATCGTGTCCTTCTCGAGCTTGATCTCCGCTTCGAGGTGATGCACCTCCTCCAGCTTCATCTCCGCCCGGTGCTTGATGGTGTAGGTGACGGCCGCTGCCGTCGTCATGACGCCGATGAGGATGACATCGAATGTTTTCAGCATCTCAACCTCCAAGCTTTGCGAGAGTGGCGAGACTGGGGAGCTCGAAAATCGACATGTCAGCCGGTTCCGCCGCCGCCATCGTCCGCACGGCAGCCCTAAGCTTTGCCGAGCGCGCCCGCGGATTGAGTTCAGCCTCGGCTTCGCCCGCAGATACCACCGACTTGCCGATAGCATCGAACGTCGCTGCCCGCTCGTGCACGACGGGCATGTGGCGCGAACCGGTGGATTTGCCGGACCGGTCTGTGAGAAATTTCTTGACGATCCGGTCTTCCAGCGAATGGAATGTCACAACGACGAGCCGTCCGCCGGGCTTCAACGCCCGCTCGGCTGCAAACAGCGCTTCCGCCAGCTCGCCCAGCTCGTCGTTGACGAAGATGCGCAGCGACTGGAAGACGCGGGTGGCGGGATGGATCTTGTCCTTGGCCTTGCGCGGCGTCACCAACTCGATCAGGCCGGCAAGATCGCGGGTGGTCTCGAACGGCTTTTCAGCACGGCGCTTCTCGATGGCGTGCGCGATGCGTGGCGCCTGCTTCTCCTCGCCAAGAAACACGAAGATACGGATGAGATCGGCGAGCTTGGCATTGTTGATGACGTCGGCCGCCGATACGCCGCTGGCCGACATGCGCATGTCGAGCGGACCGTTCTTCTGAAACGAGAAACCGCGTTCGGCTTCGTCTATCTGCATCGAGGATACGCCGATATCGAGAACGATGCCGTCGAACCCGCCTTCCGGTGCATGCTCGGCGAGCTTCGAAAATTGTGAGTGGACGAGCGTCAGATGACCGGCATGCGCATCGACCAGCGACTGACCCGCGGCGATCGCCGTCGGGTCGCGGTCGAGCGCGATGACGTCGGCCCCAGCAGCAAGGAGGGCAGACGTATAACCACCTGCCCCGAAGGTGCCGTCGAGAATGACCTTGCCGGGCTCGGGCACGAGGGCCTTGACGACCTCGGCCAGAAGAACCGGAATGTGACGAACCGGCCCACCGTCGGCTTCCGCTGAATCTCCGCCTGGATTCGTCACCATTCCGTTCCCTCGTTTTGTCAGGAACGCATGCCCGCCAGCTTGCGCTCCTCCCGTGCGGTCGCCTGCAGGGCCAGGAAGGCCCGAGGTTCCCAAAGCTGAAAGTAGTCCGCCCGACCCACGAAGGTCACCTCGTCGGTGATTCCGGTGAAATCGCGGATGAAATCCGTGACCATCAACCGCCCCTCGGCATCGAGCTTCATGAAGACCCCGCCCCCGTGAATGAGGAGCGACATCTGATTCGCTTGCGACGAAAACGGATCTTCCGCCGCGATCTGCTGCTCGAATCGGTCGAGCAAATCCAGGCCGCCAATGCTGATGGCCGGGAACACAAAATCCTGGAAGCAATACAACTCCGGGATGTTGCGCTCCGACAGCACGGATCGAAACGCCGAAGGCACGGAAACCCGCCCCTTGGCATCGATCCTGTTCGTCGCATTCGACAGGAAGCGTTTCATGACGCGAAACACCCGTTTCCATTGGTCGCACGGCAATCATTTGCCAGCCCGCACTACCCTCATCGGACAAAACTTTGCCGGCCGGAAAGGCGGAAACCCTCCCGGTTTCCTCGACAAGAGGACGACCAATGCTTTGCGATGAATGGGCTCCGAATTGCCCTTGTGCAGTGCGATTTTGGGATACCATGGGACCATATGGGCGTCAATGGGATGCGACCTGCCGGGGTGGGTCGCAATGCCCGATATTCATAGCCCGTTAAGCTTAACGAAAGGTTAGGAAAGACGGCCGCAGGCGCTCCGGCCTGGTCGCCCGGCCTTGATAAATCGGCAGTTTTGAAGCTCGATTAGCGGCTTGAAATAAACGGCGCGGCGGCCTGCGCGAGGCACGGAAAAAAAATTACCAGTTGGCCTGTAAGCCGGGTTCTGTAAGGCCCCGACCGAAGTCGGAACGTGGCAGCCATTCATCTGGGACGACACTTGCATGCCGCCTCGTGCAACCCACCCGGATGACCGGCCCGGAAACAGGCTGGCGCGCTTGCGCGCACCGCGTCATCCCTATTCGGTTTTGCTCCCGGTGGGGTTTACCATGCCGTCGCTGTCACCAGAGACGCGGTGGGCTCTTACCCCACCCTTTCACCCTTACCCGGTCGGAACCGGGCGGTTTACTTTCTGTGGCACTTTCCCTGAGGTCGCCCTCGCCGGACGTTATCCGGCACCGTGTTTCCGTGGAGCCCGGACTTTCCTCACCCCACCATCTTTCGACATTGTGAAGCGCGGCTGCCCGGCCAACTGGTAGGCGCTCATTAGCCGAGCCCGACCGCAATTGCCACCGGAAATCAGGGGCACGGCCGCAATTCGTTCTAGCGAAGGAAATGTGCTGCAAAATCCGTCGTATAGGCGTCGTCGTTGATTCGCCCGTCAAGCAGCAGCTCGGCACCCAAGCGGCCGATTTCGTCGGAACTCTTGGCAGAAGTACCGCTGCAACCGGTCATGACGGCAATGTTCGGCGATGCCGTATAATCGATCATCGGATAGTTCGATGGCGAATAGGAGGTGACGCAGGCGGCCGATGAAACGGAGAGCGGACGCAGATCGGGTATCAGTCGGTGAATGATCCGCGTCAGATGCTCACGGACCGAGGCCCGGCCGTCGGTACGGAACCAGGCGCGCATCTCTGCGTCGCCGCGGATATCGTAATCGTCGGGGTCGCCGCCGATCTTGATGTAGTACTTGCCATCGGGATAGCGGATCGGCGGCAGCAGGTAGATGCTCTCGACGTCTCCGGGGCTCTTGTAGATCAGCGACGGCATAGAACCAAACGCCATGGCGTCGGCTTCGCTGATCTCGAAGAAAACAACGGTCCGGCCTCGAACCTTCATGTCAACCGGCGTCGCTAACAGATTCTCCGTGATGGAAAATCCTCCAGCCGCCAGCAGCGCCTTCTCCGCCCGGTAGACGTTGCCTTCCGACGTCTTCACGACGGCCAGCCCATCCTCCTCGCGGATAGAGATCACCGTCTCCTTGAGCACCTTGGCCCCGACCTTTTCGGCAAGCAGCGACTGCGCCCGCACGAGCCTGCGCGGACTGATATGGCCGGCCCCCTGCGGCTCGTGAACGCCCTCACTGCCGGCGGGAAAGGTGAAAAACGGAAACCGCGCCCTGAGACTATCGTCGTCGAGCAAAGCCGTCTTGACCCGTAGCGTTTCGGCGGCGGCCGCGACATCGGCGATATAAGGCTCTTCTCCGCCGCGCTTCGGCCCGACCACCAGGCAACCGACCTGCGAGTAGAAGGCTATGCCGCTCTCCCGCTCCAGTTCGCGGTAGCGGGCGATCGAGCGATTGGCGAGCCGCGCCCAGTTTGGATCGGGGTCGATCGTGCGGGTGATGCGCCCCTCGTCGTAATGGCTGGCGAACACGCCTTCATGCGTCTTGCGCTGTTCGGGCTCGTCCGGACCGATCACCGCCACACCATTGGTCTGGCGGGCAAGATGGCGGGCTGCCGCCGCGCCCATCATGCCGCGGCCGATGACGATGAACTTGAAATCCGCTGTCATGTGAGATCTCCATCGGGAATGGGGATCGATAGCATGACAATCAGCCGCCTATCCAGATCAAGTTACGCGCGCAAACAATTCTCTTTCAAGCACTTGCCCACTAGTCGAGCATGGCCAGCACCTTGCCGCAATAGCGCTTCGAGATCGGGTTCATGCGCTTGGCGCCATGGCCGGCATTGTATTTGAGGATGGTGTTGCAGGTCGATCCGTCGCCCAGGGATTGGGCCAGAGCCAGGTACTTCATACCGATGCGGATGTTCGTGTCGGGATCCGCCAGCCCCTTGATAGAGCCGGAATAGCCCATCATCCGCGCCGTCGCCGGCTTGACCTGCATCAGGCCGACTTCGCCGTGGCTGCCGCGCATGCGGGGGTTGAAGTTGCTTTCGATCTTGATGACCGCCGTGGCAAGGGCGACGTCGACGCCATTCTGCCTGGCGTATTTCGTGATGATCTCCGAGTAGCGATTGTCGCTGGCATCAGGTGCATTCGCGTTGCTGGTGCTGGCAGTGGCGTCCGCCTTGGCGTAGCCGACGCTGCGGCTGACTGTCTTGATCGACCGGGTCTCGACCTTGACCCGGTGCTGGCCGGCAAATGCGCAATCGTACCCCATCAGCAACACGCCTGCGCATGTCGCCGTTACAACAATCAGATTTTTCATTCAGTCTCTCGTCTCCGGGTGGGATCGCGGCGGTGGCGCATGGCAAAGCGCTGCCGTCGTGACAGCCATCTCGTGGCCCGTCACCCGCTGGGATCCCCGTTGTCGTCTACGGCCGATGTTCCAAGACGGAACGGTTCAAAGCCGCGTTTCAATGGGGCCCTTAGACCATCGCAATGCGCAGATATTAGGGAAATGCTGTGGCAGAGCCTTGCGTCGCGGCGGTTTCGCATCGCAAGGGACGATCTCCGGGGTCGTGCCCCGACATCTGGAGGGAACCGCCCTCAGGCGAAATGCGGCAAGGCGCGCAGCAGGCGATGGAGCGTATCGATGGTCGAGAAGTCGGCGATGCCGTCGACCCGCTCCTGGCGGAAATGGCGCTGGAAAGCCTCGACGTCGCCAGCCATGGCGGCGGAAAAATCGCCATTGATTTCCGTACTGTAACCGTAAAGCGAGAGCATCGACTGCAGCGCTTCAACCGGCTGGCCGCTGTCGCCCATCTGGAAGAAGCGACCGCCCGAGATCGGCGTCGGCTCGACCCAGTGGTCGACCCCCTCGGCGTGGAGCCTCGCCCAGGGAAAGCGCTCGCCCGGATCGACCTTGCGAATGGGCGCGATATCCGAGTGTCCGAGCACTCTTTCCGGCGCAATCGACCACCGGTTGCCGCAATCGAGACACAAAGCAATCACCGCATCGATCTGCGCAGCGGGGAAATGTGGCAGACCGCCGGGATGCCCGGCATTGGCAATCTCGATGCCGATGGACTGGGAGTTGATATCCTCCTGCTTGCGCCAGGACCCCTTGCCGGCATGCCAGGCACGCCGGGCCTCGGGCACCAGCTGCAGCACCCTGCCGTCCTCGTGGATGAAGTAATGGCTCGAGACCTGGCTCTCCGCCCGACACAGCCAATCAAGCGCGCCGTCCGGGCTCCCCATGCCGGTGTAGTGAAGAATGATCATGTCAGGCTGGCGTCCACCGGCCCTCTCACCATGGTTCGGCGAGGGCTGGACGACGGCACCGCTGTAATCGGCCGCGAACGAAGTCATGCGGCGCGACGTTCCTTCTCGATCGCCTCGTAGGCGGCATTCAGCGCCGCCATCCGTTCATTGGCGATCACATGGAACTCCTCGGGCACGCCGCGCGATACCAGGCGGTCGGGGTGATGCTCGTAGACAAGGCCGTGATAGCGCTTGCGGATCGTCGGGAAATCGTCCGATGGCTTGACGCCGAGCACCTTGTAAGGGTCGCGCCCATTGCCGGAAACATGCCGCGCCATGATCTGCTCGAAGCGCTCTTCGCTCATTTGGAAGATCTCGGCCACATGCGCGAGGAAGGAAATCTCCTTCTCGTGGATCAAGCCGTCGGCCTTGGCGATATGGAACAGGCCGTCGAGCACGTCCTCGAGGACAGGGCAATTCTCGCTGCAACTGATGCAGAGCGAGGCCAGTTTCTCCGCATAGGCCTCGTAGCCGGCGACATCCTGGCGGGCGAGATTGTAGAGACGCGCGACGTTCTTCGCCTGGTCATCCGGAAATTCAAAGATTTCCCGGAAGGCATTGACTTCCTTTTCGGTGACGACACCATCGGCCTTCGCCATCTTCGCCGAAAGTGCAATGATGGCGACCGAGAAGGCCACCTTTCGGCGCGTTTCGGGGTCGCCCTCGAACAACGTCCGGATGGCTTCAACCACGCCTGACAGGGCATTGCCGGCGGTGCCGACGGCATTCAGCAGCTTTTCCCAGAAAGACATAACGATCCCGATTGGCTTCAAGAAGACCCAACACGTTGATCAAAGAATGGTTGCGAAAGCAAGCTGACCATTGGCCGCAGCGTTGAAAACACCTTTCACAAATCGGTAATGATGGAGTGATCGCGTACAACCATCGCTTTCGGTGCTCGCCGCATCAGGGAAATGAATTGGACAGGATCGCAACCGCCTGCGAGCCCCTTCCGACGCTTTCATGTCTGGAGTCTCCATGTCCCTTGCCGACCGTCCGCAGTTATTCGGCCTTGCCCTCGGCTTGGTCGGCGTCTTGATCTTCAGCGCCACTTTGCCGATGACCCATATCGCGCTCAACGGCTTCTCACCCGCCTTCATCACCTTCGGTCGGGCGCTTATCGCCTCGGCCGCAGCCATCCTGACGCTGGCAATCCTCCGCCGCCCACTGCCGCGCGGCCACTTCGCCCAGCTGTTTGCCGCCGGCCTCTGCGTCGTCTTCGCCTTCCCGGGATTCTCGTCGATCGCCATGCAGACCATTCCGGCCAGCCACGGCGCCGTCGTCCTCGGCCTTCTGCCGCTGCTCACCGCGATCTTTGCCGCCATCGTCGATGGCGAACGGCCCGGGATGCTGTTCTGGGTATGCGGTGTCATCGGAGCGGCGCTCGTGATCGGCTTCTCGGTGCGGCAGAACGGCTTCACGCTGGAAGCCGGCGACCTCTGGCTGTTTGCCGCGGCCGTCATCGTCGCACTGGGCTATGTCCTGCTCGGTCGTCTGTCGCGCAGCCTTTCGGGATGGGAAGCCATCTGCTGGGCTCTGGTCGTGACCCTGCCGATATCGCTGATCGGAACGGCGCTGACGATCTCGAGCGGCATCCAAGCGCCGACGCCAGCAGCGCTCGGTGCCTTCGCCTATCTCGGGCTTATGTCGATGTTCGGCGGCTTCATCTTCTGGAATGCCGGCCTCGCGATCGGCGGAATCGGCCGCGTGGCCCAGGTGCAGTTGATGCAGACTTTCTTCACGCTTGGCATCTCGGCGATGCTGCTCGGCGAGCACATCGGTCTCGAGACTATTGCCTTCGCGTTGCTGGTCGCCTTCGTCGTCTGGCTCGGCCGCAAAGCGCGCCATTCTTAAATTCTTTACTTTACACCCCTGCCGACCTGTCGCATCCATTCGGGCATACCGAGTTGACGCACTGACCTTGCAAGGAGGCATCCATGGCCAAACAGAAAGTCGCAATGCTCACCGCCGGCGGGCTCGCGCCCTGCCTGTCCTCCGCCGTCGGCGGGCTGATCGAGCGCTACACCGACATTGCGCCTGACATCGAGATGATCGCCTATCGCTCCGGCTACCAGGGCGTACTGATGGCCGACCGGATCGAGATCACCCCGGCCATGCGCGAAAAGGCCCACCTGCTGCACCGCTACGGCGGCTCGCCGATCGGCAACAGCCGCGTCAAACTCACCAACGCAGCCGATCTCGTCAAGCGCGGCATGGTCAAGGAGGGTGAGAACCCATTGCGGGTCGCCGCAGAACGGCTGGCCTCCGACGGCGTCACTATCCTCCACACCATCGGCGGCGACGACACCAATACCACGGCAGCCGATCTCGCCGCCTATCTCGGCGCCAACGGCTATAACCTGACAGTCGTCGGCCTGCCGAAGACGGTGGACAACGACGTCGTCCCGATCCGCCAGTCGCTCGGCGCCTGGACGGCGGCGGAAGTCGGTGCCTCCTTCTTCGACAATGTCAGCAACGAGCAAACGGCAGCACCGCGCTCGCTGGTCATCCACGAAGTCATGGGTCGCAGTTGCGGCTGGCTGACGGCGGCAACGGCACGTGCCTATATCCAGAAGAGCAGCGCCAATGAATATGTCGACGGCATGATGACCAACGCCGCGATGAAGAGCATCGACGGACTGTATCTCCCGGAAATGGCCTTCGACATCCAGTCGGAAGCCGCACGTCTGAAGGAGCTCATGGACAGGAACGGCCATGTCACGCTGTTCGTCTCCGAAGGCGCCTGCGTTGACGCCATTATCGCCGAGCGCGAGGCATCAGGCGAAAACATCAAGCGCGATGCCTTCGGGCATGTGAAGCTCGACAGCATCAATGTCGGCAACTGGTTCCAGAAGCAGTTCGCAGCCCTTCTCGGCGCCGAACGCTCGATGGTGCAGAAATCCGGCTACTATGCCCGCTCGGCAGCTGCCAATATCGACGACCTTCGGCTGATCCAGGGCATGGTCGATCTGGCCGTCGAGAGCGCGCTCAACAAGGTCTCCGGCGTCACCGGCCACGACGAGGGCCAGGGCGGCAAGCTGCGCACCATCGAGTTCCCGCGCATCAAGGGCGGCAAGAAGTTCGACATGTCGGCAAAGTGGTTTGGCGAAGTCATGGAGCATATCGGCCAGCAATACCGCGAGGGATGATTGACGACGGTCGAAGACAGTGTCTTCGCTGGCGGCGAATGGGATGAGGATGATTCGATGTCCGTTGAAACCTGGCTTGCCTTCGCCGCCACGTCTGCAGTCATGCTGGCGATACCCGGCCCGACGATTTTGCTGGTGATCTCCTATGCGCTCGGTCACGGACGGCGCACGGCATTGGCAACGGTCACCGGGGTAACGCTCGGTGACTTCACCGCGATGACAGCATCGCTGGCTGGCCTCGGCGCGCTGCTCGCAACGTCGGCTTTCCTTTTCACCATACTCAAGCTGATTGGCGCGGCATACCTGATGTTTCTGGGCATCAAGCTGTGGAGGGCGCCGATCGTCACCGGTCCGATGGGGGACAACGATAATCTTCCGCAGGAGCGATCGCTGAAGATTTTCATGCACGCCTATGTTGTGACGGCACTCAATCCGAAGAGCATTGTGTTCTTCATCGCTTTCGTTCCGCAATTCCTCGATCTCGGCAAACCCTTCCTTCCGCAGACCCTTATTCTGGAGGCAACTTTTCTCTGCCTCGCAGCGCTCAACGCCTTCCTCTACGGACTGCTTGCGGGCGCCGCGCGCGGCTACATCCGCAAGGCCAGCGTGCAGCGGGTCGTTAACAAAACGGGCGGAACTTTGTTGATCGCAGCCGGTGCGGTAACCGCCGGATACCGCAGAATGGCGGCTTGAAGCGCTTCCCACCTTGCGGGGCTGTCACGAATAGGTTAATTGGCGTTCATAATTTAATTCTCCTGTGACTGAATTGCATCGCAGGTGGAACGCAAATTTCGAAAGAGACAGCATGATAGCCAGCGGATTTACGAGCCTGAAGCGCAGCGTCGCCGTCTCGGCAATCCTTTGCAGTGGCCTCGCAGGCTGCGCCACGCAGCAGCAGAACGCCCAGGCCAATCTTTCGCACAACAACGTTCCGCAGCCGACGACGACGACGGCAGTCGCACAGACGACAATCCCGACAGAGCCGAACGGCAGCACCAGCACTGTCGCGCAGACGCCGCAGCCAACGGCATCTTCCCCGACGCTTTCCAAGACAGACCGTGTCACCCAGACCGCCATGGCAACAGGCCCCCGCCTGCCGGAAGCGCAACCAGCGTCGGTAACCGACCGCATGGGCCAGCCAGCGGCACAGCCCGGCAAGACCAATGAGGCGCAGGTCGCCATCGCTTCGATGACCGGCCAGCCCAGCACAACACCATCTGCATCGGTGGCCTATGCCTCTCCCGATGAGGGTCTGGTACCCTCCGTTGTCGCCATCCCGACACCGAACCCGGCGCGTCCAGGCGACCTGTCGATGGCGCCGGCCGCGCAATCGATGCTGGTGACCACGGACAACGCGCTGCCGTTGACGCCCGAGATGGTTGCCATCCAGGCGGTAATCCCGACGCCGCGTCCGGGCGAAGCCAGCGCCTTCACCACAACGCAGGTGGCCTATGCCGCCCCCTCCCCCCAGCTTGCCAGCCTGAGCTATGCCGATAACCGTCTGCATTACGACTTCAATTTCGACACGACTGGTCCAAGTGTTGTGGCGGCCGTGATGGAGGACACCACCGAGGACAATGTACCTCCTGAGCAAAAGGGCAATATCACCAAGCTCATTGAGAAATACGCAAAGCTTTATCAGGTCCCCGCAGCACTCATCCACCGCGTCGTCCATCGCGAGAGCCGTTACGATCCGAAAGCCTTCAACAATCGCGGTTATTTCGGCCTGATGCAGATCAAGTACAACACGGCAAAATCCATGGGCTACGAAGGCCCAGCCTCCGGCCTGTTCGACGCCGAAACCAACATCAAATATGCGGCCAAATATCTGCGTGGCGCCTGGATGGTGGCTGACAACAAGCCCGACACAGCCGTTTCCCTCTACGCTCGTGGCTATTATTACGATGCCAAGAACAAGGGCATGACAAACATCGCCAACGGCAACTACTGATACCTTCCCCCACGACAAGCTAATGGCATGGAGATCCAGCGAACCTGGCAGTAGCTCTGCGCGGGCTCTGGCAATCCTATAGGCTTTCCGCTGGCGTTCCGCGAATTATGCGATGCGCCTTGTACGGCATACCCAAGCAGACCGATTGCCTCCGCTGGACGGAGGCCGCCAGGCTCAGGTCTTCACCGGCGTCATCGCCTCGATGATCTTCTTCACCAGGATTTGCGGTCGATAGTTGCGCTGCCCCGGGGTCAGCCCGAGGCGGACGACGACGAGATTGGCGGAGGGGACGATCGCCACGCTCTGTCCGTCATGACCGAGCATCCAGAACGTATCGTTGGGCAAGCCGAACTGGGCGTTCGATCCACCAGGCGCCGAGACCCAGGCCTGCACCTGCGTATAGAGGCCGTTGGACGCCCTCGTCGGCGTCCGCATCGCGCCGACGAAGCCCTCCGGCAGCAGGCGCTCTCCATGCCACACCCCATCGCGCCTGAGGAATTCGCCGAACCTCGCCCAGTCCCGACCTGTCGCATAGAGATAGGAACTGCCGACGAACGTACCCTGCTCGTCCGCCTCCAAAACGGCGCTTGCCATGCCGAGCGGTGCGAACAGTGCATCGCGCGGATAGGCAAGCGCCGCATGCATATTGTCGAACCGGTTCATCCAGATGCGCGACAACAGCACGGCCGTTCCCGAGGAATAGGAAAACCGTTCCTTGGGCGCATAGCCCTGCGGCGCCGCAGATGCCATCTCGGCCATGTCGGGTTTCAGGAACAGCATCTTCGTGACGTCGGTGACGGCGCCATAGTCTTCGTTGAAGACAAGCCCGCTCTCCATCGCCAGCAGATCGCTGAGGCGGATGTTTGCCCGGCTGTCGCCATGCCACGCCGGCAGCAGGTCCTTGTCGTCGAAGGACATGCGCCGCGCCTGCATCAACCGGCCGATAATGGCCGCGTTGACGGTCTTGGTCATCGACCATCCAAGCAGCGGTGTCGCCGCATCGAAACCCTTGCCATAGGCTTCCGCCACCAACTGACTGTCCTTGATGACGACCACGGCACGCATGCCGGGACCGGCAAGTGCGGGATCCTTGATGAGCTGCGAAAGTGGGCTTGATGCATCGACAGTGACATTGTCGCCATCCGGCCAGTTCGCATCCCGCCCCTTGACGACGGGGATGCGCGGCATCGACAGGTGCGCCGCGGCGTTGAGGTCGCCATCTGGGACCGTGGCGCAACCGAGCGGCCCGCGATAGACGGCGTAGCTCGGCGCGAACAGTCCGAGGATACGGGCACCGACGACACCCTCGCCGGGGCCCGACGAGAGGCGGATCAGCTTCAGGACGGGATTACCCGGTGCCTGCACGTCATCGGCCAGCACCGCCTGCGGATCCCGTCCGGAGACGAAGCTGCTGGAGCAGACGATCTTGGCTGCATAGCCATCGGCGATCCGCAGCAGATCCGGTGGCGCCACCGCGAGCCACACCGCAACACCGGCCACCGCCAAGCCCGCCATGGCTACCACACCCAAACCAATCTTCGACATTAAACGCATTGCAAGGTCTCCGGCTGCTCGCAAACACCACAAGCAGCAAAGCCGACTTAGATCAAGCTCGGCGCCGACCGGCAACCGGCGAGCCCGGTCGTCCCGGCGGAGCACCGAAGCCCTCCTGTCACGTGGCTGTAGCACTGCCGCGTTACATGCCGCGAACCGCAACGGGGTGACGAATCATGACGGAATTCGCTTCGGACAGCAGCCTTGCCAAAAACCGCAAGATCAAGGACGCCGTCCTCCAGCATAAGGCGTTGTCAAAGGCCGGTTTTTCGGAACGGCTGTTCGGGCTGATGTTTTCCGGCCTGGTCTATCCGCAGATTTGGGAAGACCCAGATGTCGACATGCAGGCCATGGAGCTTAAGCCGCATCACCGCATCGTCACAATCGGCTCGGGCGGCTGCAACATGCTCGCCTACCTCTCGCAGAACCCGGCCTCCATCGATGTCGTCGACCTCAACCCCCACCATATAGCGCTGAACAGGCTTAAGCTTGCCGCCTTCCGGCTGCTGCCCGGTCACAGCGACGTCGTGCGCTTTTTCGGCACCCCTGACGCAGGCGTTAACAGCAAGGCTTTCGATCGCTTCATTTCGCCTGACCTGGACGCCGCAACGGGCGCCTACTGGAACGGCCGCGACATGCTCGGACGGCGGCGCGTCACGGTTTTCGACCGCAACATCTATCGCACCGGGCTGCTCGGCCGCTTCATCGGCGCCGCCCATCTGCTCGGCCGGATGCACGGGGTGAAATTCACCAAGCTGACCGAGGCGCGGACGCTGCGCGAACAGCGGCAATTCTTTGAAACCGAGATTTCCCCCGTCTTCGAGCGCCGCATGGTCCGCTGGCTGCTCGGCCGCAAGAGCTCGCTGTTCGGTCTCGGCATTCCACCGCAGCAATATGACGAACTGGCCAGCCTTGCCGGCGACGGCTCGATTGCCGCTGTGCTGAAATACCGGCTGGAAAAGCTCACCTGCCACTTCCCGATGAGCGAAAACTATTTTGCCTGGCAGGCTTTCGCCCGCCGCTATGCCGAGACGGGCAAGGGCCCGCTGCCGACCTATCTGAAGCCGGAACACTATTCGTCCATCCGCGCCAACGCCGAGCGCGTAACGGTACACCACCTGAACTTCACCGAGCTTCTGGCGACCAAGCAAGCTGCATCGATGGACCGCTACGTGCTGCTCGACGCGCAGGACTGGATGAACGATGGCCAGCTCAACGAACTCTGGGCCGAGATCAGCCGCACCGCAGCCCCCGGCGCGCGCGTCATCTTCCGCACCGCCGCCGAAAAGAGCATCATCGAGGGCCGACTGTCCCCCGCCATCAGAGATCAGTGGGACTATCACGAGGAGCGCTCGCAGGCGCTCAATGCCCGCGACCGTTCAGCGATCTATGGCGGCTTTCACATCTACGGTAAGAAACCATGAGCGGCGCCGACAGCCAGGTGGGACACACCAGCGAAAGCCATGCCGGACTGATGGACGGCATGTATCGCTACCAGCGGCACATCTACGACCTGACGCGGAAATACTATCTGTTCGGGCGCGACCGGACGATCAATCACCTGAACGTCCCGTTTTGCGGTTCGCTTCTCGAGGTCGGCTGCGGCACCGGACGCAACCTGCTCTACGCCCACCGACGCTTTCCCTCTGCCCGTCTCTTCGGTCTCGATATCTCGCAGGAAATGCTGACCAGCGCCCGCGCCAGCTTTCGCGGCTTGCCGTCGATGCCTGACTTCAAGGTCGCCGACGCCACCACCTTCACCGCGAGCGACTTCGGGACCGATGGTTTCGACCGGATCATGATCTCCTACGCGCTGTCGATGATCCCCGACTGGCGGGGGGCGATCGACGCGGCACTGGACGCACTTAACCCCGGTGGCGAGCTTCATATCGTCGATTTCGGCCAGCAGCAGCGCCTGCCCCGCTGGTTTGCCAAGGGCCTGCAATCATGGTTGCGCAGCTTCCACGTGACGCCGCGCGCCGAACTGCAAGGCGCCCTCGAAGAGCGCTGCAGCAGGCTCGACGCGAAGCTGCTGGTCGAGGACATCGGCCGTGGCTACGCCTTCCGCGCGGTGATTGTGACAAAGCGCTGACATTTCGCTTGAAGATAACGTATTTTTTACGTTGATATGGTGAAAAAGGTATTATTGCCTCTCTGTCCGCAAATCAGCGTCCGGCCTTTGATGCCTGATTTGCGCAGCACGATTACTCACCTCGATACGGGATGCCCATGCGCCGGCTTATGTTGTGTCTACTGCCGCTCGCTC